>Ga0315909_10000009_pt1 | contig 266498 bp, 374 predicted proteins | sample LakEriMetagenome_11_FD_203527 | JGI IMG/M metagenome (GOLD analysis project Ga0315909, IMG submission 203527) | Freshwater fungal communities from buoy surface, Lake Erie, Ohio, United States - Buoy 2 MA125 | ecosystem: Environmental > Aquatic > Freshwater > Lake | place: USA: Lake Erie, Ohio... | reverse complement strand
TATCAGCCGTCGTCTTGTGCTCTCTGAAGATTGACATGACCTGCTCCTATCTATAAGTATCAGTGGTCACTACAACTTTGTTCACATAGCTCAATAAAATACCTACTTGTAAAGACTAGATCGATACCTCTATGGTTCTTAGTGCTCTCTGATCTATTAGATATAGTATTTAATAACTCTTAAGAAGAAAGGAAATCTGTTCAGATAATTACTGATAGAATGTCTAAAAGAAAACTCTACATCTCAAAAGATCTAGCTGATCTAAATGATAATGTCAAGCTTATTGCTGACTTTATTGACCGCTGCAATAATGAGCTTAGCATTGACGAAGAATGCGACTACAGCATCTACTTTGTCGATAATAGAAAAAAGCATGGTATCAAAACAACTGCTTTTTACGATCCTAGAGACAATACAATTAAGATCTATGCCAAAGGTCGAATGATAATTGACTGCCTCAGGTCATTAGCGCATGAGATGACACACATGATGCAGCAGGAGAAGGGATTAATCACAGGACCCGTGAAGGATGAGGGTGGCTTTCACGAAGATCAAGCAAATGCTAAGGCTGGTCTAATCGTGAAGAGGTTCATCAAACAGACAGGAATTGATTTTTAGTCTTCTACTTAGAAGTTGCAATTTCAGCAACTGTTTCAGGCATAACAAGGCAGAATACATTCGGAGCAAATCTGTAAACTTGCCCCGAATAGCATATTTTTGATGTCTTTTTACCAGTTTCAGTACTAGTATCAGTTACTTCTTTGCAGACAAATTTGTCAGGATCTGTAAGATAATCTGGATTGTCAATGTAATAGTTTAAATTACTAAAAAACTGCTTATCTGCATACAAAACTTTAATTTGTTCGATAGGAACACCCACATTCCCCTCAGTACTTGGAATAATGCTGTCCATGGCAGTAATTAATTCGACAATTTCCCAAGTTTTCTTAATTACTTTTCTTGTGGGATCATTGATATTGACAATTGTTACACTTCCTTCTGGAGTATTCTCAATAAATTTTGTAACATCAATCTTTTTCTTTGCCCAGTTTCTAACTAGTACAGCAAATCCTGTCTTAAATGAAATATTACCTTGTGGCGTAAAAGCAGTGCTATAATCAACTGGTTCAAATTCATAAGTCTTGATGTCTTTTGTAGCAGGAACAGTCTCAGGGTCAAAAACACCCGCAATTGTTAGTGTATCTAGATTGGCTCCTAAAATTCCTAATCCAAGACCTATCTTACCAAAACATCCATTGAACCAATATATGTAACGCACCCAAATCTCAGGACGCTTTGCTGCAAAATCAAGAAATTTAGTCATTTCTTGTGTAAAGATGACATCTTTCCCTGTAGCATTCTTGAATACTCTAAAAATTTGACCCGTTTCATCTCCCATCAGGACCCAGTTGAAACCACCCTCTACTTGAACCCAACCTCTTACAACATTTTCTCCCGCTTCAGCTGCTTGCGCAGCAGCACTGGCAGTAGTAAATTGCTTACCTGCAATTTCTGGAAATCTTTTTGCAAATTCATTGAGCATTCTAAAAGAAATACCATTGAAAGATCTTCCCGACAGCCAAGATGTGCTCTGAGCCAATACACCCTCTTGCTGTGTGATGATTCCCATATCAGCAAGAGCATTCATACCTCTAACTTGTGCCGATGCATGGACGACTTCAGCAAGATCTTCTGCTTTTTGAAGATGTGCAACGTTACTATAAGCTGACATTGCAGGTGCTACAAGAGAAAGCGCAGCGCCGACGTAATTTAGTGCAGCAAGATATGGGTGTCCAGTTTCTCCATAATATGCAGCCAGTGTAATGCTTACTGGTATTGTAGGAATTGCAAGTTCGGGACCAATAAAAAATGAGCCAATTCCCAATGCAGAATTGATTTTATTTAAAGTTGATATATAGTCTGCCTGCATGCCTATAAGGCATTGTGATCCTTGAGATGGATCTTCAAACTGAGAACATGGCAGATTTTTGATAGAATCGGCAAGATTTTTTGGAATTAGATTAAGCCACATCCCCCTATTGACAGTATCAGTAACAGCATCCCAAGTTATTTTTACATTTGACTTTTTCCATCTCTCATCTTTAAATTCCCAACTTAAGAGAGGATTGTCACATTTTGTGATCAAAAAAACTAATTTAGGATCAGTATTAAGAAGAATATCACTTTCTATTTTTTCATTTGTGTTAAGTGACGCAATTCCAATGTACTTAGATGCGAGTGATCCGTACTTACTACGTATTGCAGCTGAAACAATACCAGATGCGCCTAGCTCCCAATCAGCTACTGGTCGACAACGATAAGAATTTATGTATTCTTTGATTGGCCTACTGTATTTGACTAATAAAAGAACTTCATTATTTGAAGCTGCACTGTTGGGTAGTTGAACAAAACTTTCAACATAGTCATCGCCTAGCATAACGTTTGCAACTGTTCCTGGAACTTGCTGACAAAGTGTTACCATGCGCTTTAATGTGTCTCTTGGATCATCAAAGAATATGCCTGATCTGGGAAGAGATGAGCCTGGTTTAAAGCTTGCTCTTTCACGAGAGCTATCTAACTCATCAATAAGCTTCATTTCTCTAATAAGCTGGCGTAGTATGTGGCTCATTTAAAATCTCCACAATCTTTTTCTTTTTATAATTGATAAATTTTCTGTTAGATTCTCAATATCATCTATGCCAGAATTATTGTCAAATAAGCTTGTATCACTTGAAACAGTGTTCTCTAACTGCATGAGATCGTTTTTCATCTTTTCTAGTGCATGTTCTAGATAAATCACTGCAACTTCAGCGCGCTTTGGATCGTGCTGCACCCTGGGCGGCTTGGGATTTTTGGCTGTGGGAACATGCATCGGCACATCTGGAAAGAGAATGCTTTTTGCTTGTGTCACAAGCACCACCCATCCACGATCATTTGCCGCCACCCAGATGTGCCCTAAACCCAGTAAGTTTGCAAGAGAAGAAAATCCCCTACGAAATTGTCCATATGGATCATACCTTGACGACCCAAAGCCCTCAGCTGCTGCCATGAATGGAATGCCACGGTGTCGTGGGTTAGGTGACGTGACAAACTTTTTATAGAATTCCAGGCTATCTTCCATCTGGTCGAGTGCGGTGTGCAACTCAGCAATTCTACGCTGTATCGCTTCTAATTCCATACATCTACATATCCTCTTCGAGGAAGCAGAATGTTTATTGATAGCTGCAAATAATCATTTGTTCTGGTCGTAATTGACAATTAGCGCAGCGCTAAAGTTCTCAAAAGGTATAAACTCACCCTCTGCCTTGGTTCTTGCAAGTATGGCATCGGCAATTTTCTTTAGCGCGACCTTATTTTTAAGTTTAATACCCGTCTTTCTATTTCCTGCAACAGTGAAAGACACAGTCATGAAAGGTTGGCCCTCAGGAACGTCTGGCGTCCACGAGTCAATTGACAAAGCAGACACATCGAAGATGTGGCTTAGCTGAACGCCAAAAGGTCCTTCTTTCACAACACGGACACCTAATTTCTGTGACGGCACCGGTATAGATCCATCTAGTTTCTTAATGATAATTTGTGTGCCAGTTGAGTCAACTTTAGGCTTATCGAACACACTGAGGATGGAAGCTTCACGGAGAAGAGAAAGTTCCTCACGAATAATCTGCCTCAAGTGGCGCTGTGTGATCTTCATTTTATCTCCGATACAAAGATTAAATATACTGTGAGTTGCAAAGAACAAAAGACGCAAATTTTCCCGGGAAGTTTTTTGAGAAAACGACCCGGGAGAAAAAATTTACGGCGCAGATTTTTGATCGTTACAGTCAACCATCGACGGCGTCAATGACGTCTTGGAAATCATCATCGGACCATGCAGGACCTTCAGGACCTTCAGCGTAGTATTCATCGCGGATTCCGCCGGCATCCCCTCCCGCTGCCATGTCCGCGTATTCCTCACGAGCGCCTGTCTTCCAGGAGTGTCTTCCACTGGGATCGGTAGTGTAGTATGTCACCATTTTGCTAACCCGATCAGAATATTGAGGCGCGTCTGTTGCAGCAGCAGGAGAGAAGCGGAGAGGCTCGGGTGACCGAGCTCTTTCTAGGTCACTTCTATAGAGAGCGATCACCTTTTCAGGATTTTGAGTACCAGCTCGCTTGATGAGGTCCTTGATCTCATAGGGATCCAGGAAGATCCTGGCACGATGCATGGCTCTGACGAGTGGAGAGTTCATGAGAGCAGCTTCCTCGTACTGTCGGATCTGCTCGTCCTCCTCCTCCGTGGTCTTCCACCAATCTCTTTCCTCACTCTCACGAACCCGGGCGACTTTGTCATCTTGCTCATTCAGAAGGCGGCTGACCTCTTCACGGATGATCTGGCGGAGTTGTCTTTGTGTGATCCGCATGATGTTCTCCTAATCGTTGTATTTTGTAAGTTGGCGCTCATCGTCGAGCTTGATCATGACCTTCGCGCGTCGTTGGATCTCACCCAAGAGGCCGGCAATCCACTTACTCTCACGAGGGGTCAGACGACGATCCTCAGGATCAGCTGTCAGCCCGAAGGGCGAGAGCAGGTCGTCAAATAATTCCTGTGCACTATCAAGGTCCTCTAACGCTTGAGGAGAGCTACGGAAGTTGGTTGTCCTCAATATATCCACCATGACGAGGATGTCCTCATAACCCCATGCGTGGATCATCGAATCGGCGACCTCACCTAAATCTAGTGATCTCATCAGTGGATATTGATCTCCCTCTTGCCCGTAGCCGGGGACCTCGCCGGGACCGTCATCCATCTCTCGAATTAACTCCTCACGGATAATCTGTCGAAGTTGCTTGCTTGTGATTCTCATATTAAATCCTCTACAGAGTACATATCGTCGATGCACAGAAAGGTCGAAAGTGAGGAAATTTTCCCCGGAAGTTTTTTGACCCGCAAGCGCTCTGGGGCACTTTTGCTGCGCAGTTTTTGACCTAATCCCGATCCTCAGGCTCCAGGACACGCTGGAGGCAGTCGAGCAGGACCCGGGCTTCACGGAGGGTGAGGGTGTTCTCGGAGGTCGACGTGGGCCCGATCACCACCAGCTTGACGGCATCGAAGGACGACGCCTTCCCAGTCTGCGCATTGGTCCCAGTGTCACGGGTCTCCTCGACGACGACCCGGATCGGGTTGCCGATCTCGTTGGTGAAGCGACGCACGACCCGGTGTCGACGCGAGGTGACAGCCTCACGGACAAGTCGTCGGAGTTGCTCTACGGTGTTCCTCATGCTGCGCCTCTCGATGTCTAACTATGTACGACAGACACAAAGCTGTGTGGGGTGCTCAACTGGACACAGAATAGCCACGGTTGGCGGGTGATGGTGGGTAGCTCGGGTGGCTCGGGAGAGTTGGGGCAGCACGGTCGACGAGGAGACGGGGTCAAAAGTGATCGGCGCTCCCGGGAGGCACAAGTAGCCCTAGTCCCCGCCGCGCAGGAAGCCCCGCCGGTGAGCTTGCGCCCCCCTAGGGACCCCCCTAGCCCTCCCCCTGGAGCGCCCCCTCCCCGCTCTACTAGCCCTTATCGGGGGGCCCTGGCCTACCCTGCAGCGTACACTAGAAGGGGCGCCCCGGCCCATATCGGCGGAAGCGCCCTCTATCCCTGTCCCTGCAGCGTGAGCGCTGGGGAGACGGGGCGTACCCTATCTACTCAGTCCTGCAGGACCCCAGCGAGCTTCGCCCAGCGGGTCTCGCTGAGAGGCTCACCCTCGACGACAGCGTCGCCCATGAACGCCCGGGCTGTCGCGGGCAGTGTCTGTGATCCCCGTGACATTCCTCTACCCAGTGAGATCTTCATGCGGCCGTACCAGTATCTCTCCGCTGCGGACCGATCGGTCTCGTCACCCCACTGCTCCACGAGGCCCCACGCCTCGAGCAGGAGATCGTACATCTCATCACCGATCTCCAGCAGACGCTCGCCTGCCTCCTCGCGGGAGCCGGGTTCTGGGCGGAACTGCCCCTCACTCTCCATCTCTTCCATCACTTCAGGCGCCGGATGGTGTAGCTGCTTTGTACCGATCTTCATGGTTCAGCCCTTCAGGATCCCAGCGATCTTCGCCCAACGGGCCTCGCTGAGATCTTCACCGCCACGACGACGCAGCAGTGCCCCTGCAGGACTGCCGCCCTTGAAGCCTGCCGTGTGGACGAGGCCGCCGCGTGGATGCTCACCCTTGGGCAGGTCGCCGTAGGGATCCTCGGGATCGCCCATCTCGGCTTCGGGCTCGTCCTCGTAGTCGTAGTCGTAGTCGCCCCCGTCTCCCTCCTCGAGGTACCAGTCACCGCCGTCGTCGTAGTCGTCACCGCCCTCGGTGTCGTCGTCGCCGTAGTCACTCAGCCCCTCTTCCCTGTCAAGGCTGCGCTCGGTGTCCCTGATGTCCTTGCGATGTGCCTCGGCGTCCGCGAAGGCGTCGGGATCGATCTCGTCTGCGAGGACGTCCTCGAGCATGCTGTGCCATGCATCTGCTTCGTCTTCGGGTAGCGCGTCGATGATTTCATCGTCGAGGTTGAAGGTGATGTCCTCGGATGTCACTTCAGCACCTGTCTCTTTTGCGCGCTTGACGACAGCGTTGATCACCTTGAAGACAGCCTCGTCGTCCACACCGTGGGTGGCGAGGAAGCGACCCAGCTTCTTGCGGGGTGACACCTGGTGCCCCTTGCCCTCACCCTCGTCGAGGTCACGCCAGCGACGCTGGATCTCACCTGCTGGAAGGTCAGCGAACTCATCGGGGTCGTCGCCGTAGGTGTAGTCGTCCTCTTCCTCGTCGTCCCAGTCTTCCTCTGCAGGCTCGTCCTCGAAGCCCGCCGCGATCCGCATGAGGTGGCCACCGGGGACACGCTCGTGTGCTTCTGCGAGGATGCGGGCGCTCTCCTCGGCGATGATCCTTCTCAGCCCGCTTCTGGTAATTCTCATAGTGTTAAAGCTCCTTCGGCGGCCGGTCGCCGCGCCTGGAGCTACATATCACACTGCGCTGTCTCTGTGCTTAGCTGTCTGCGTCTTTGTCGTCGGCGTGGAGCTCGTCGGCGTAAGCGCGAGTGTACGCTTCCCGCTCCGCTGCTGCTCGCGCCTCTTCGCGCCCCTGCACCACCTCGCGCATCGCGGTGTCTAGGAGCGCTGTCACCTCGTCGCGGGTCACGTCAGTACCTTGAGCCGCGTGGGCCGAGGAAGTTGGAACCCCTGCTGAGGCTCTTCTCGGTGTCGGCGATGTCGGCGCTGTAGCTCGCCTCCTCACGCTCACGCTCGTCGCGGGTCATCAGCTCTCCGGAAGCGAGCTTCTCGATCTCGGCGTCGAGCAGAGCGTTGAAGGCGTCGATCTCGGCGGAGTAACCCAGCTCTGACCACTCAGCTGCTGCGTCGGGGTCGTCAGCGACGAGATCCTCCACTCTCTCACCCACGGCGGTGGAGACGTCTGCGAGCCACTCGGCGCGCTTCTCTTCAGCACGCTTGCCGCTGAAAGCGGGCATCGCGCCGAACTCAGGGACGACCTCGGCGAGGGCAGACTGCACCGCGTCCCCGATCGCGGGGTGCATGTTCGTCAGCATGGCGAAGAGATCATTGGGTGGGGCTTTGCCGTAGACACCCTCGAGCTCCTCGGAGGACGCTCCCTCGTTGACCATCTGGTAGAGCGACTCCTTGATGAGTGCCCGGATCTGCTTCCTGTTGAACTGAGTTGCCATTGTGTATCTGTGCTCCTGATGTCTAACTATCTAGCGCCCGCTGCGTCTGCTGCGACCAATTGTGAGAAGCGGCTCAATGTCTGCAGCGACGCTGCGACGCTCTGGCTCGGAGATCTGCGGGATGTCCTGCAGGTAGCGCAGGAACGTGTCCCGCTGTCCCTGCATCTCACCTGGGAGCTGCTCCAACTCCTCTTCAGTGTCTGCGATCGCCCGCTTCGCTGCTGCTGATGACCTGCTGTATTTGTCGCCCGGCTCTTCCTCGGGCAGGGGGTCGAACATGTCGGGTGGAAGGTCGTGCATCATCGGGTAACGGAGTGCTTCCATGATCATCGCTCTGATCTGTCTCCTGTTGAACTGCGTCGCCATGTCTGTCTGTGCTCCTAGCATCTACATATCTCGCCCGATGCAACCAGACACTGCGCAGTCACACGATTATTCGGGCCACGTTACACCACGGCTCTTCTTGCGTCGTGTCCCCCGCCCATCCTGGGGTGGCTTCGGTGCTTTGTCGCGCAGTGCTCGCATGTAGAGGACGGGTGACGCTGTGCATCAGAACAATCCTGGGAAGTGGGCGGCGACCTGGGTGGGACAGTCCTCGTCCCACTCACCTGCAGCGAGGAGGGACGGGATGAGCGGGACGATGACACTGCGCATCAGGATGTACTGCGAGATGAGGGGCTTCATGCTGCACCCTGCTCCCCCGCGAGGGGCTCCACATCGACGTCCAGCCACGCCCGCATCACCTCGTCGCGCCAGTGCTCCTCCTCGAGGAGCTCATCCCGCCGCGCCTGCTCGATCTGGGCGAGGAGCCGCTCCCGAGCCAGAAGCGCACCGTCCACCTCGACCTCGCTGTAGGTCGTGTAGACGCAGGTGACGCAGTGGAAGAAGATGGGGGTGCCGTGGGCAGTCGTCTGGAAGCCGTAGCCGACACGGCTGCTGCAGAGGTCGCACTGGGAAGTGCCGCGCGGGTGGACGGTGAAGGTGAGTTCGTAGGCCATGTTTCCTCCTGTGAGAGCATTATACGCTGTCTATCGGGTGATGCACGCGTTAGACGCGAGGGCCTAGACCGCTGCGATCTTCTTGACCCGGTGCCCCTCCTCCTTGATCACCTCGCCCGTCTTGGTGTCCACCATCTCCAGCGCCCAGTAGGCGCCGCGGGAGGACTGCTCGTGGTAGAAGGTCGCCTTCGCCACCAGGAGGCGGCGGGTGGGGAACCAGTCGAACGGCTTGTACTCGATCATGTCCCCCACGGCGTAGGAGGTGAGGGTCTTGGTGTTGGTGACAGAGCGGATCATGGTGTCTCCTTGGTTCCTGAAGTTATCATACCACGTCTACACGACGCTGCACGAGCCCGACGGCATCTACATCCGGGTCACGCAGTGGACAACCACCTCATTGTGCTCCAGCGTGTGCTGGTCCAGCCGGGCCTTGGCCTTGGCGATCGCCTCGAGGCGGTCCTCCGCCTCCACGACCAGGGCCTGATCCCCGCCGTCGAGGAGCCAGGACTTGGCGTGGTGACCGTGAGAGTTGGTGGACTCGAGGGTGATGATCCAGAGCATGCTGCCTCCTGTGTGCTATCATCATACCACATCCCAACTCTGTCGCACGCGCCGTCAGCGGCCTCTCTCCGCTACGCGTCCTCCAGCACGTCGCTGTCGTCCTCGATGTCACCTTCGTACACCCACTCCTGCTTCCCATCGATCAGGATGTACCAGCCGTTGTCAGCCCAGTCTGATCCGGGGATGGGGATCGAGTAGGGATGCAGCACGAGGAAGACACCGTCTTCACCCTCGTGGACGCCACGCCACTTGCGGAGCTGACCCGACTTAACCAACTTAACCTCTCTCGCCATCGCTCACCACCCGCAGACCGCCCGTGTTCGCGCGCCACACCTCACCCTTGAACAGGACGTCACAGACATCGCGACTCACGCCGCCTCCGTACCCGACGACCCCCACCCAGGTCACCAGCGCCACCTCACCTACGCTCAGACGTGTGTCGCGGGATCCTGGCTTGTACAGGTTCTGCGTCAGGACTGCGCCGTGGCCGAAGCGATCCGTCACGAGGTCACCTGGCCTGACCCGACTCTCAGCTGCCACACCGGCTCTCGTTCAGGACGACCTCGCCCTCGATCACCCCGTAGGACGAGTACTCGGTGAAGCGCTTCTGCGCCGGCTTCCAGTCACTGGGTGCGGGCTGGGTGGCGTACCACAGGTCCTCACCCTTCCACGTGACGTCGAACACCTGCTGGTCACAGGGGATCTGCACCGTCATGGTGCCGCCGAAGGCCTTCGTCCGCTGGTTGTCGGTGCAGGCGAGGAGGGTGAGAAGAAGGGCGGTGAACATCGTTGTCTCCTTGGTTCCTGTGTCTATTCTATCGCGTCACTGGCCCGTCGTCACGGGCAGGACGACGCAGGACATGACTCGAGGCTCGACGCTGTGACGACCCCGAAGGATGTAGCACTCCACCCCGGGTCGGGGGGAGAGCACGACCATGTCCTCCTTGGCCCGATCGGTGTAGGACGCGTCGTAGACCACCTTCTCCTCGGGGGTCGAGGGCCCACTGCACGCCGCCATGCAGATCGCCCCGACCGGGAGAGCGAAGAGGATCGCACCGAAGATGAGAGAGAGATTGCGGTCGATGAAGTTGAACATTGTGCCTCCTTGCCTTGTTAGTATATCACGGTTGGAATGATTCGCACGGGATCAGGCTGCCTGCCTGGCGAACCAGTCCTGGCACATCTGCCAGTAGGCGGCCGCGGCCTCGTCCTGGATGCCCGCCGACCGGGCCTGGGCCGTGAGAGCCTGGACAATGTCAGCGAACTCCTCACGGGAGATCTCGGCGCGGACGAAGGCCTGGAAGTTGAGGTGCATGAGGCGGGCGAGCACGTTGGCGTTCATTTGTTCCTCCTTTCCTGCTGTTAGTATACCACAGAACGGTTGAGATGCACGGGATCTACATGACCACGGCGACGTCCCCGTACTGGTGGTCGACCAGCTTCAGGCCGTTCGCCTCCAGGTAGGCCTCGAGACCGGTCCGGCTGACGTCACCGAGGAACTCACCGTGGATCGTGATCAGAGCGACGAAGTCCGTTTGCATCTTGCCTCCTTCCTGAGATCAGTATACCACACTGTCTTCGGTCTGCACGAGAGGTCCGACGTAGTAGCGTTTCACCCAGACGACCTGCCCACGGAGGAGGACCTGGGTCCACGGGCCGCTGAAGCCCAGGTCGCGCGTCGCCTTCCAGTCATCGCGCTCGCTGAGAACCAGGCAGCGTTCGCCCTTCCTGACGAAGCCAGCATGGTGCTGGATCGCTCCCCGCTGGTCGTTGACGTCAACCGGCCGGGTGTAGATCACAGTGTCACCCAAGATGGCGGCGAGGCTACCCTTCTCCATCGAACATCCAGCCGACGGTGATGAGGACGGGGGAGAGGATCGCGATGAAGATGAGAAGAGCCATGTTTCCTCCTGCTTCTTTAGTATACCACTGTCTCAGAGTCGCGCACGAAGGAGACGGGCAGCCATGGGCTGCTTCATGGCTGTCAGGAGCCGGATGCCAGCCAGATCTGCCTCCCGCTCGTCCTCCCCCGTCTGCAGGTGGCCGATCTCATGGGCCTCGATGGCCAACAGATGATGCCGACTGAGACGGGCACGGAGCCGACCGTCGACGACCACCATCCGCTGCTCGATCCCCAGCACCGTGAAGCCGTGGCCCCGCGTCTCGAGGAGGTCAACCATCGGACCCGCATCACCCGTCTCCACCTCGAGCACCGTCACCGACGGGTCGAGCTCACTCTGTCGAACCTGCATCTTCGCCTCCTAGCGACATTATACGACTGTGTGAGACGCCCGCACTGGTCAGAGCTTCGTGATCACGACGAAGGTGTCCTCTCCGATCTCTGACTTCGTGATGGCATTGGCTGTGACAATTGTAGTAATATCAGACGTGCTGCGCTTCGCCTTGAAGAAGACTGTTGTTCCTGCAGGGAAGAAGACTGTCTTCGTGAGCTCCATTGTTGTCTGGACAACAGAAGACGATGTTGTCGATACTGTGGCAGTCTGAGAGACGAGAGTAGTGAACGTAGACCCGTCATCTGTAGAGTAATCAATGAAGGCAGTGATGTCAACGCTGGTAGCTGATGCGCTCGACGGGTCAATGTTGAATGTTGCGAAGTAGTCGATCTTGTAGCGTCCTGCAGTGTTGATCGTGAACTTACTGCCAGTTGATGTGGTTGCTGCCCGCCGCAGGAACGTGTGGCTGCTGCGTGTAACGACGCCACCCACGTCTTCCATTACGTCTGAGAGAGCGAGGACGGTGGGATAGGCCAGATTTCCTAGTGTTGTGGCACTTGACGCGGTAGTGTCTGCCGATAGATACGTGTCTGCGCCCAGACCTGACGAGTACTTCGAGACACCTGCTCCATCAGCTCCTGTGTCACCCTTTGTACCCGTAGATCCTGTTAAACCTGTATCACCCTTCAAGCCTTGAGGTCCCGTGAATGTCAGGCCCCGCGCTGACCATCCCAGTGATGTCTTCTTGTAGAAGCGATGGTTGGTCGTGTCGATGTAGAGGTCACCCACAGCAAGGTCACCCGATGTGAGACCCGCGTCAGACAGCGCCGACGTCAGAGCCGCCGTGGGTGTTGCGAGGTTGGTGCTGGTGCCAGGTGCACCTTCACCTTCGAGCGTGATCTTCCCGCGTAGACCGTCGGCACCCTTCGATCCCGCTGCACCTGTCGATCCCTTGAAGCTGCTGCCCTGCTCCGCCCAGCTTCCCGCCGTCTTCTTGTAGATCTTGTGGTTCGTCGCGTCGATGAACGTGTCCCCGTCGTCACCATCACCCACACCTGGGGCCGAGACGCCCTGCAGCACCTTCGTTCCGTTGATGCCGTTGCTGCCGTCTGTGCCCTTGAACGTCTTCTTCCCAGCGCTGCTCCACGCGCCTGCGACCTTCGGGTAGACCTGCAGGTTGTCGAGGTCGAAGTAGAGGTCGTCGTCGTCGCCTGGAGATCCTACCGGAGCACCGTTGCCCCACTTGATCCCCTTGCCGTTCACACCTGCTGCACCGTTGGAACCGTTAGATCCCTTGAAGACGGTGCCGCTGCCCCACGAGCCTGCAGACTTCGTGTGCAGCTTGAAGTCGGTGAGGTCGATGTAGACGTCGTCGTTGTCACCCAACCCAGATGAGGGTTCACCGTTTCCGAACCGGACGCTCTTGCCGTTGATGCCCGCGGCGCCGTTGGTGCCGTTGGTGCCGTTTGTCCCCTTGAAGGCCGACCCCGCATCCCAACCGCCAGCACCACGTGTGTGAAGCTTGAAGTTGGTCGTGTCGATGTAGACGTCGTTCGTCTTCCCGGTGCCACTGCTGGGTGCACCCTCGCCGAAGACGAGGTTGCCGCCGGTTGGAACGCCGTCGCCCTCTAGGATCTCGCCTGCGATGACGGAGTAGACGCCTTCGGAGCCTGAGTAGGTGTATGTCTTGCCTGGGACGAACTTGATGCGGGGTCTGACTGCCATGATACTGTGCCTCAAACCATATCTATCTCATCAGATCACCACGAGGAACAGGATGAAGACGATGGCGGCGAAGATGAGGGTGGTCACCTCAGCGATCGTCTCCCGGTGCTCACGGATGACCAGGTAGGCGTAGGTGTAGAGGTCGTAGAGGGTGGGGCGGGGTCGGTTCATTCTTCCTCCTTCTCAGTCATCTTACCACTTCTCGTCCGGGTCGCACGTGAGACGATCATGAGCCGTGACTTCAGGCACCGGGTCACCTGGCCGTCGACGAGCACGAGACAGACTTCACGGCTCAGCGTCTTGGTGACGACCCCGCTGCGCCACTCATCGTCCACCATCAGCTCCACGAGATCCCCCATGCGCACCGTCGGGTTCTTGGCTGAGACGTAGGGCAGCAGCGTCTTCGGGTCGATCTTCTCCATCATGCTGAAGTGCTCGACGCTGTCTGACCAGTAGTTGCCGGTCGGGATCGACCACTCCTCCGGTGCCTCCCCCACCACCGCGCGCCGGACGACGGCTGACTCGATGCCCACCCGGATGACGAGGCCCAGCCACTGCTGGATCTCGGTGCCCAGCTCGGGGGAGCGCCGGGTGACGCTTCTCGCCCGCGCTGCCCGTCCCTTCTTTGTGCCCTTCTTCGGGAGGCGCACCGCAGTGGACCGGTGCACCTGCGTGACCCGGACCAGATCCCCCTCGTGGAGCTCGCCATTAATCACAGAAGCCTCCCCTGTTGCTACCGGTTGAACCAGAATGAGCAAACCATGTTACACCACATCTCACGCATAAAAACCAATCCAGAAGCAACCGGTGCATCGTGTCTCTACGGGAAGCGCTTCAGGGACGAGGTCAGGGCTGTCACCGTGTCGTACAGCGGGGTCAGGTCAGGATCATCCATGTCCTGGAGACGGGCCTGAAGGGAGAAGAGGTCAGTGGGAGAGATCTCGAGCACCGCGTCCGGGAACTCGGCGAGCCAGTAGATCTCCTGAACGAGGTCGGGGTTGAGGTCAGCGGGATGGGTCATGTGCAGCCTCTGATGATGAAGGGAAGCGCGTAGAGAAGTGCGAGAAGAAGCGTGTCCTGCAGTGTCCAGTTGCTGAACCAACCGGGCGGGTCCCTGGCCCTGGCCTGCTCATCGGTCAGCATGTCCTTCGGATCGATGTCGTCGGTCACACCGCCTCCAGTGCCGCGTCGAGGCTCTCCAGCTCAACCCCACCCTCAACCGCCTCAACCGCAGGAGCCGCCTCGACCACCGCCTCCTCGGCCTTCGCCTTCCGGGGCCGCTTGAGGACCGCCTCGGGCAGGACCATCTGGGCCGCCTTGACTGCCCGCTTGGCCGCATGACCGATGGCGATCCGCGTGCCGCGATCCAGCCCCTCAGCAGCCACATTCATGAGCATCTTGCTACCCCACTGCTTGGTGGCCGCCTCGAAGGCCACCTCACCGACCGTCCCACGGACCACCGGCTTGCCGTCCACGACCACCACCTCAGTCACCTTGATGTCCTTCGCCATGTTTCCTTCCTCCTTGCTTAGTTAGTATACCACGGTCAGATTGCTGTGCACGGGATCAGAGCTTGTCCTGCCCCTCGAGCCAGGCGAGCTGGGCGTGTCCCAGGGCGAAGCCCATGATGCCGGAACCGAGCGCGATGTAGAAGACCGAAGCGATGAGAGTGAAGTTGACCATTTGACCTCCTTGCCTTGTTATTCTAACACTGTTGGATTGAACCGCACGGGACCCTTAGAAGGCAGCCTCATCGAAGGGGACCGCCACGATGGGCCCCTCGTGACCGGCCGGAACGAACACCGCCTCGACCTCAGCCTCGGCCACCTCGACCTGGGCGACCGGGGTGGAGGTGATGTTGAGCTGGGTGATGAAGGTGAGGATGAGAGCGATCATTGGTTCTCCTTGGTTGGCTTGGTCAGTATACCACAGTTCGGATCGATCGCACGGGTCTCACCGCTTGACCACCTCGATGATCTGGTCATCGTAACCCCAGACGTCCTCACCCGAGGTGGTGGTGCCCACGAAACCGGGGCGACCGTTCTTGACGTCAGCCTCGCGCACCTCGACCACCACCGTCCGGACCCCGCCACCGAACGGGCGGTACTTGATGGTGGAGCCCGCCTTGTACTTGAGCTTGGTCATCTTTGCCTCCTTGCTGGGTCAGTATACCACAGTTCGGATCGATCGCACGGGTCGGTCAGACCAGACCGACCACCTCGAACCCGAGGACCATCACCTGGATGAACCCCACGATCAGGACCCCGAGGATGGGGGCAGCCACCAGCATCATGAAGAGGAGGCCCCCGAAACCATGGCCCCAGTTGAAGATCGTATCGAGAGCCTTGTCCATCTTGGTCTCCATCTTTCCTCCTTGCTGGGTCAGTATACCACAGGTCAGACCATCCGCACGGGACTTACTCCGTCCAGGTCCCCTTCTTTCCATTCCAGTAAACCGTATCGTAAGGTCCATCGGGGGTCGCGGACCAGCCACCCGGGATCCGCTGGATGTCCCATTCCCCACCGGACCCAAACCGGCAGGATCGATCCAGGACCTGAAGGGCCTCCTGAAGCCGAGGGGTGAGGGTGGTCGAGCCGAGGTTGAAGGTCGTGTACCGTCCGTTGACCGTCTGGTTCTTGTCCATTTGTCCTCCTTTGCCTGGTTAGTATACCACGGTTGGTAGAACACGCACGGGAACTCAGTTGAACTTGGCCTCAGCCAGCCCCTTCTCAGCCAGCTCGAAGAAGGCCCGGTCACCGTGGACCCCGAAGCCACGACCCCCGCTCCAGAGGTTCCGGTCGTAGTCCCGGCAGTACTCCTGGACGAAGTGGTCAGGGACCACGAACCGGGCGAGGTTGGGGTAGGCCTCAGTGAGCCGGGCGAACTCCCTCTTGGCACCGTCGATGGCGTACTTCCAGTTCTCGCCCTCGTACCGTCCGGGCTTGCCACTGCCGGGGGTGGTGACGGTGTAGGCGGTGGGGGTGAAGTCGATGTTGCTCATTGTGCCTCCTTGCTTGGTTATCATACCACAGGTCAGACCGTCCACACGGGAACTCAGAGCTTCCCGATCCGGATTCGAGCCAGGGCAGCCTTCGCCCGTTCAGCTCCCTGACCGTTGATGATTCGCTCGGTCTGAGCCTGGATGGTCTCGACCTCGTGGTCGACCTCCTGACACATGTTACACCGGTTCGCCCACTGAGCTCCTCGAATCATACCACGGGGATTGAACTCATCACCACACATCTGACAGGTTCGCATGGTTCCTTACCTCCTGGTCTCAGTATACCACAGGTCGGAGGGTACGCACGGGACCTACCGATTGAGCCCCAAGGACATCTCGAGGTTGGTCCGCGCGTCCTTGAGCCGCTCGTGAGCCTCCCACAGGAAGTTCGTGGCCGCACCCCGGCGCCAGGCGTGCTCGTGCTGGCCGAGCTGCACCATCCGCGCGAGGAGACGGTCCATCTCCACCGAGATCGCCACCATCTCGCGGTTGGCGTTGTCCTGGGTGAAGTTGAGATCTTGCTGGGTCATCTGTCCTCCTGCGTTCAGTATACCACCATCCCGGCCACCTACACGGGTCAGATGGGACACCCGGCGTCCAGCTCCTCGCGGGTGAGCCCCATCGCCATGAACCGGATCTGCTGGAGCGACTCCTGGCGGGCCTCCTCCATGAGCTGGTCGATCAAGCCCACCACGAGGTCGTGGCCGTGCTGGCTCTTGGCCATCTGGCGGAGGGCCAACTCGAGGACACCCCAGACGAGCTGCTGGCGGTCGCCCTCGGCCCCGCGCTCCGTGTCGCGGGTGTCCTCGATGAGCTCGATGATCTGGCGGTTGGTCTCGTGGTCGGCGAGGACCTCGTTGGTGATCGCCTCGAAGACCAGGGACGTGTCGAACTGGGCCATTTGAACCTCCTCCTTGTGCTGTTAGTATACCACAGATCAGACAGGATGCACGGGTCAGATGGTGGTGAGTCCCATCTTCAGGATCTCCACTCGTCGGACCTGAGAAGGACGAAGGTCCGTCTTCTTCTCCCACCGACGAAGTTCCTTCACGACCTCCTTCCGGAGGAGGACCTTGGACTCCTCCTCAGAGGTACCCCACTGACCCGACGTGATGGTGTGGAAACCGGGTCGGAGGTGATCGTACATCTTCCACACCTCCTCGGTCGTCCCCTCCACCTTGAGGTAGGAGAAGAATCCAGCGGGAGCGTTCTTGGTCTCGATCTTGAAGTTCATCTGTCCTCCTTGTGAGGTTAGTATACCACAGATGGGACGACCCGCACGGGCCTCAGGCCCGACGCTCTCGAGCGACCTCACGACAGATCTGGGCCAGACGCTGGGACGCCGCCTCCCGCTCCTCGAGGATGCGTCGCGCGCACTGGGCGATCGTCCCCTTCCCCTGCGCGAGTTCCTGAAGGTCGAGCGTGCTCTGGTTACGAAGCTCGGTGTTCATCTGTCCTCCTTGCCTTCTCAGTATACCACAGTTCGGATCGCTCACACGGGTCAGAACATCGGGGCGGTGGCGAGGATCTCCTCCCCCGTGAAGGGGTGGGTGTAGGTGACCTTGAGCTCCATCTCATCCTCGTAGGTCCAGCGGAGCCCCGTGATCGTGGCCTCGATCTCCACGTCGTGCTTGTCCCCCGAGATCGGGTCCTTGAGGGTCCGCTGGATGAGGACCGTCTGGCCCACGAGCCCCGCCTCGAACTGGGTCCGGATCGCCCGCTTCGCCGCGACGAGGGCGTTGTGGATGTTCTCCTGCTGGGTCTCGAGCTGGTCACGGGTGAGCTGGGCCATGTTGTCTCCTTCCTTGTGGGATCAGTATAACACGGATGGGACGCGTTGCACGGGTCACGCCGCGCGGTAGATCGACTGGAGGCCGGCGCTCTTCGCCTCCCGCTCGTTGTAGAACCCGCCACCGTTCCAGGTCCCCTTCGGGCCCGTCACCTCGAAGTGCCAACCGAAGCGGGCCACCTTCCAGGTGGTGAGGGTCCAGCCCGGGAAGTTGTTCACGAAGGCGTCGAGGGTCTCGGTCTTGAGATTGAGTCGGGTCTGCATTCTGTCCTCCTTGCCTGCTCAGTATACCACAGTTGGGACGACCCGCACGGGTCTCAGCCGTCGAGGTCGATGAGGACGACGTGCTCCGGTCCCCGCTCATCTCCCGTCTCGCTGAACGAGATGAGGGGCGTGCTCGTCTCGATGCATCCCATGTCGGCGGAGAACCGGACCGGGAGCTCGGGCGGGAAGTCCTGGAGCAGAGAGATCAGGTCCTGAACGGTCATTGCTTGCCTCCTTCCTTGTCGGGTTGGTGGAACTGGGTCAGGCCACCCAGAGGGCGGTGCCCGACCGGTTGTCGGCGACGATGCTGAAGCCCCACTGGATGATGAACTCCTCACACTCGGCCGGGGTCCCGGCGAAGAGGGTGGCTCGGCTGTTGGCGTCGATGATGCTGACCATGTTGCCTCCTTGCTCTGCTAGTATACCACGGATGGGACGTGTTGCACGGGTCGATCAGCCCTCGCCGTTCGCGATCCGCGTGAGCTGCCCCGCGTGGTGGAGGGCGATCTTGCGGGCCTTCGCCAGGTGCTTGCCCGAGAGGGACCGTCCGGAGCGGACCCAGTTGGCGTAGTAGGTGCCCGACTTGGCGGTCCAGCCCGAGAACCCGATGCCGTTGTGGTGGCGGGTCGTCTCGGTGGCCTGCTCGTCGCGGGTCTGTCGCTCCCAGATCGCCACCATGGCCCGCTCCACAGCGCGGTCGTTGGTGTTGATGAGCGCCTCGATCTCGGTCCGGGTCCAGGTCTTCTGAGCCATGTTGCCTCCTTGTGGGGTCAGTATACCACGGTTCGGATCGCCCGCACGGGTCTTACCGCTTCCAGCAGAGGTCCATGCAGTAGACCTTGCCCGCCTTGGACTTGCCCATCGGGCCACCACACCGGCAGATCTGAACCCCGTTGATGTCCCCGGCCACCAGGCGAATCCGGTCCTTCACCCGACCGGCGATCTCCTCCAGCTGTCCGGTCCGGAAGACCCGCCGCTCCTTCATCAGGCCACGGGTGGTGCCGTCCTTCATCCCGTAGACGGCACAGACCTTGATCGAATCGCCGCCCACATCCCGGACCTCGCCGTCCACGATGGAGGTGTAGATCCGCATCTCGACCCCACGGATGCGGGTGGAGGCCCTGAAGTAGACCTCCTCACGCGTCCCAGCCCCGAGGTCCTTTCGGGTGAAGCCGAGGCCGGTCAGGGTGGCGCGGATGTCAGTGGCCAGGGCCGTGCGGTGACCACTGTTGTTGGGATCGTAGTCCATCTGTCCTCCTTGTGAGATCAGTATACCACAGGTCAGACTGCCCGCACGGGACTCAGAAGTCCTTGATCAGGTCCCCATATTCCTGGAGGGTGATGGGCCCATCATCATAGCCCATCTCAAAGAGGTTCTGGTCCTCGATGTGGGTGATTCCGTTGGACTTGGCCCATTCGAGGATGGCCCCGTAGAACTTCATGGGGTCCCCTCCCTCGAACTCATTGAACTGCTCGAGGTCGATGGGCGCATCGATCCACTGGCCATCGATCTGGAAGTAGATGTCCCCGCCGAGGTGGATGCTGAGGGTCTTGGTCATTCTGTCTCCTTTGCCTGACCAGTATACCACAGCTCGGAGAGACCGCACGGGTCAGAGAGCGGGCGGGTCACGCTCCTCAACCAGCTCCTCAACCAGCTCCTCGATGCGCGTGAGCCGCTGGTCCAGCTTGTCGACCCGCTGCTGGAGCTGCTCGACGTCGCTCTGTATCTGGTCCAGCTCCATGTTGAGCGACGCCTGGTCAGCCTCGTGCTGTCGCTCCTCACGCGCCCGAGCACGGCTGTCGACGAGGAGCCCGACGATCAGGGCCTGAAGGAGAACCAGGCTCGCCCCGTAGAGGGCGAGCCGGAGATGCTTCTCGTCCATCACCCCTCCAGGAGGGTCACGAGACCCGCACGGGTGATTCCGTCACGGGAGTGTCCCTTGATGCCCCGGTCCTTACAGAGCTGACGGAGCTCCTTGACCGTCTTGCCCGTGAAGTCCTCCTTCGGGACCTCGGGCACGGGCTCGGCCTTGGGCTTCCGAGGCCGCTTGAGCTTGGCCTCCGGGAGGAGGACCGTGGCGGCCTTCAGGGCCTTCTTCGCCGCGTGACCCACGGCGATTCGATCCCCACGGGTGAGCCCCTCGGCCTCGACCTTCATGAGCATCTTGGAGCCCCACTGGAAGGGGGAGGCCTCGAAGGCCACCTCCCCCACGGTGCCACGGACCACGATCTTCTCACCGACCTGAACCTCGAGAACGTTGACCTTAGCCATCTTGACCTCCTTTGCTTCTTTAGTATACCACAGTTTGAAGAACCCGCACGGGTCGGTTAGAAGGCCCGTTCCCCAGCCGCATCCCCGGCCAAGATGAAGGGTCCTTCGTGCCCAGCCGGGACGAAGATCGCGTCGAACTCTGCCTCATCCACAGCCACCTGGGCCCGGTCCGCCGCGTGAGAGGCCTCGGGCGGGGTGGCCAAGGCCGCCACCGTGCCAAAGACCAGACCCATGATGATTGCGAAGCCGAGCGTGTCGATGTTGTCCTTGTCCATCTGTCCTCCTTTGCCTGGTTAGTATACCACAGTTGGAATTGCCCGCACGGGTCGGTTAGAACGGGATCCCGTTGTCGGGACGGACATCGGCCCAGAAGGCCGCGACCTCCTCGGGGGACGGGTGGTCCTCGACCACGAAGTCCTCACCCTCGTTCTCATCGACCTGGGGCTCCTCGTAGTTGTCGTATCCGTCTCGCATCCTTACCTCCTTTGCTGGGTTAGTATATCACTGGGCCTTGGGCACGCACGGGTGAACCTCGTACCCCGTCCCGAGCTGGACCGCCCACCGCTCGGCGTCCTTCAGCTCGAAGGCCGTGGGGTTGCCCGAGTTCGTGACCCACTGGAGACCCCCGATCTTGACCAGACCGAACTCCACCCCGTTGATGACCTTGACCACCTTGAACCTGGGTGCCTTGTGCCGCATCTTGCCTCCTGCCCCCAGTATACCACATGTCAGTCGTCCCGCACGGGTCCTCGGCAAGCCCGTCGGTTGCCGTCCTTCCGCTTGTCGGGGCGGACGTCCGATCGGCCCCGCCAGTCAGCCGGGGTGCCGCCTGCCGCGAAGTGGGCTGCCCGGTCGAAGCCTCGGAGCAGTCGGATGGTCTCGAGCGTCCGCTTGACGCGGTGCTTGGGGTTGACGTCCTTCAGAGAGCGAGCCATGTTGACCTCCTTACTTCTTGGCGGTGTATGCTGCTACGACAATTCCTATCGCTGCAAGAAGATTGATGACATCGTAGGGACCGTATTCCACCATCTCCTCCACGCCCACATCATACCACTACCTATCCCGCCCGCACGGGCCAGATGAGTGCTCTCGCGTCTAACGTATCCACTGGAAGAAGGCCCAGCCACCCAGCTCGAGGAGGACGGTGATCACCGCGACGACTGGGAGCAGCGCTTCCGGGTAGTACTCGTGGCGCTGTCGCTGGCAGGCGTCTGGATAGAACTGGAACTTGAACGCGCGGACGATGCTCCAGAGCGCGACGATGGGCAACGTGCCCCAGATGAGGAGCGTGAGATATGTTATGCCTGAGATGCCGTGCGCAAGATGCATCCCACACTCGTCATCCTGCCTGTGAGATATAGTACGCCCCGCTAGTAGCGCGGCTACGCCGAGGAGGAACATGACAGCGGGGAAGCTCACTTGTCACCTCCCTGCTTCTTGAGCATGATGCGCAGGTCCCGATAGGCTTCACGGATCAGCCACGTGTAGATGCCGACCACGACGACTGGCGTCATGACGAGCTGCAGCGCCTTTCGGGTCTTGCTCACGCGTCCCCCATCGAGAAGGCATCCAGAGCGGACCACTTCATGTGGATCTCGATCCCGGTGTAGAGCTCCGGAGCACCACCCCCCGCCTGAGACATCTCGGCCTCGTAGAGCAGCAGCTCGTTGATGGCCGCATCAGCCGCGAGGAAGGAGGCCATGTTGGCTGCTCCCATCTGGGCGTGCTGGATGCGCTCCTCGAAGATCGAGATGGGCTTGTAGGCGGGGCGGGTCTGGGTCATCTTACCTCCTGTTCTTATTCTACAGCGTGGGTGAGGGATTGCACGGGTCAGGCAGCTCGAGCCGCGAGCACCCGGACCTTGCGGTCGATCGGCTCGAGGTGGACGACACAGACCGCGTCAAGCATCTCACCGTCCTGGAAGACGAGGTCCACGTAGCAGGCCTCACCCTCTTCGCCTTCCACCTCGACCGCAGTCACCTCAGCCAGCAGACCGTCCAGACGCGCCACGAACTTGCTGAAGCCGTCACCGGGCTCCATCGCCCAGTCGTCCAGCGACCAGTCTGCCGTCTCCGCGTGGAATCGAACCGTGTCACCGACGTTGACCATGCTGCCTCCTATGCTGGGTTAGTATACCACCGATCAGACGGGTTGCACGGGTTACTCCTCGTCCTCGTCCTCCTCGAAGACGTCATCCGCAATCTCGCGAAGGGCCTCAGCAAGGATGTTGGGATCGCCGCCGTCCTCGAGGAACCGGGAGACGAGCTCGTTCAGCTCAAGGTAGAGTTCAGATTCGGTCATGATTCAGGCCTCCAGAAGGCAGCTAAGGGTTCCGTCGAGACACCAGTCGGAGCTCATCGCCTCACCCCGTCCGATCATGGTGGCGATCTCCTCGAGTCGGGAGTACCCCTCCACCTGGCAGACCTCGGAGAGGCTGACCGGGAAGACCGACATGTTGCGCTCGGTGTCTCCATTGAAGTAGGTGTTCTTGAGATCCTCGAGGCTCTCGAAGTCGTCCGTGGAACCGATGAGGAAGATGAAGTGACGCATTGTGCCTCCTTGGTTGGCTTCGTTATTCTACCACAGTTCGTTTCAGGCGCACGGGTCCCACTGAGACCGCACCGAGACGCTGGGTGGCAGGCCGGCAGCCTCGCGCGTCTCCTTGATCAGGGCATTGAGCTCCGCTGTGAAAGCTGCCTTGCCCTCGGGTGTCGATTCAGCCTCGATGATCGCGTCAACTACTTCCTGGCCGTGTGCCTGGTGGAAGGCCACGATCTCCTCGAGCGGGGTGCCGTTGTTGAACATGACCGTCATCTTTCGAATGACCTCGTTCATTCCTCTTCCTCCTCATCCTCGTGGTCGAAGTAACCCTCAGCTTCGACGAACCGCTGGACATCCCGTTCGCTCATGTACCCGAGCAGGTTCTGCGCGAGGTTCTGCGGGTTGATCAGCCCCTCGTCCATGGCCTCGAGGAGCTTGTTGGTGAACTTGCGAGTCATCGTTCCTCCTTTGCTTCGTTAGTATACCACAGGTGGGACGGGATGCACGGGTCTACGGGGACCCCTCACAGATCCCATCATCATCGGCCATTCCTTCCGCCTCGATCTCGTCGCTCGCCTCGAGATCCTCGTCCTCGAGGTCCTCACGCGTCCCCGACCAGGTCTTGATGGTGACTGCGTCCAGGGTCTCGGTGTCAAGACGGATGAGCTCGATCAGGTTCTCATCGTAAGTCGCACTCTCCATGCACTCGTTATACGCCTCCGACGCCTCGATCTCAGTGTGATGATAGGAGGACCAGGTCTCAGGGTACGGTGCGCAGATGGTGTGATTGACGATGTAGATGGATGCCATGATGATCTCCTTGGTTTGCTTGGTTATTCTATCATCGATCGATCCACCCGCACGGGATCACTCCTCGTCTTCGTCCTCTTCCTCTTCATCGAACCCCTCGGTCCAATCCGAACCATCGTAGTACAGGGTATCGAACGGACCATCGACGGGAACGGCCTCGTACAGGAACCGTTCACTGTCCGTCTCATTGATGTCAAAGGTTCCGCCGGAACCGAACCGGCAAGAAGCATCCAGGATGAACAGTGCGTTCTCCAGCTCCTCATCGAACTTCAGGTCACCGTAGTCCAGCTTGACATACCGTCCGTGAAAGACCGCCATGTTTCCTCCTTTGCCTGGTTAGTATACCACAGTTCCCATCCCCCGCACGGGACTTACTCCAGGGAGGCCAGGGCCTCATCCAGGGTGGCAAATCCGACCGGGAGCTCCTCGACCTGGGCCACCTCCTGCACGGGCTCCGCCTCGACCTTGGCCTTCCGAGGCCGCTTGAGGACCGCCTCGGGCAGGGCCAGCTCAGCCACCTTCAGGGCCTTCTTTGCCGCATGTCCGATCGCGATTCGACTGCCCCGGTCCAGGCCTTCAGCCTCGACCTTCATCAGCATCTTGGAGCCCCACTGGAAGGGGGAGGCCGTGAACGGGGTCTCACCCACCGTTCCGACCACCGTGAGCTTGCCGTCGACCTGGGAAACCTCGATCACCTTGACGTTCTTGCTGGCCATTGATTGCCTCCTTGGTTGGCATGGTTAGTATACCACTGTTTGAATTGCCCGCACGGGATCAGCCTCGATACCGCCATTCGGCCTGTGCCTGGGTGGTGAGGCGCTGGAGGAGCCGACGGGCCTCAGGCTCCTGGCTGAGCGTCCAGAGCAGGCACTTGATGAACTCCCGTGCTGCAGGAGTGGCCTGGTCACGCTCGGTGTTGGGCTCCCAGTTCTGGAGCAGGCTGTTGATGTCGTGCCCCGCCCAGTCCACCACAGTGTCCGCGAGCTGATTGAGGTCATTGCTGTCCATGTTTCCTCCTTGCCTGTTTATTGTATCACGGTCCGCCGAACCCGCACGGGTCTTAGTCGTGGGAGCCGAAGCAGGTGACCCCGTGGTCTGGGCAGGTGAACGAGTCCTCACACATGCAGGCTCGACCCACAGCTTTCGGACAGCACTTACGGCCGGCAATGGACTGGACCGTGAGGTAGGCCGCGGAGGACCACTGCTGAGGCGTGGGCTTGTAGCCGCCTGCAAGCCGCGCACGGACACGGTCGTTGAACTCTGCCGAGGGGACACCGAAGAGACCCGCGCGGGTCATGTGAGCGCGGTAGGTGGAGCGGTAGTACTCGATGGGGAATGCCTTCGCCATTCTGCCTCCTTTGCGCTGTTAGTATACCACAGTTCTGTCCACCCGCACGGGAGTTGAGCGGGCTTTGTCTGCGTGCGCTCGAGGTCGATAGTTACTACCATGGCCACAGACTTCGACACAGCCTCGTTGCGGGGCGTCATTCAGCAGATCATCCGCACGGAAGACGTGCTGGAGCCCAACATCTGGCGCGGACACCGCTTGCAGAGCGGCATCAGAGAAGCGCTGATGACGATCGCAGGGGACGTCTGGGACGACATGGAGAAGGGCCGCGCGAAGCTGATCGACGTGACGCTGACGGGGTCGTGCGCGGGGTATCGCTGGTCAAAGACGTCCGACCTCGACGTCCATCTGATCGTGCAGTACTCCGACGTCTCTGACTACGAGGAGCTGGTGGGCTCCTACTTCAAGGCACGCACCGCGCTGTGGGACAAGGAGCACGACGTCACCGTGCACGGTCACCCAGTTGAGGTGTACGTCCAGGACGTCGACGAGGTGCAGTGGTTCAGCGGTGTCTACTCTCTCATGAAAGACAAGTGGATCGCGGAGCCCATCCCACCACGCTGGGGCACATACGACGACGTCGACTTCCGCGCGGCTGAGCGTAAAGCGCGTGTCTACGCAAGAGATATCCACCGTGCGATAGCTGCTCTACGCGCGCACCCTGGGGAGCAAGAGATATCGCGCGTGAAGAAGCTGAAGGCGCGCGTGAGACAGCTTAGGCGCAGCGGGCTGGAGAGGGAGGGGGAGCTCTCCATCGAGAACCTCGCATTCAAGGGCCTGCGTAAGATCGGAGCGCTCGATATCTTACACGCAGAGATGCAGCGCGCATACGATATCTCACGCTCGGTGGGTTAGGATCAACCGCCGAAGACGCTGATGACCCCACTGCCCCGCTTGCCACTCTTGACGGCGTCCCGCACCGCGCTGATGTGCTTGCAGGGCTTGCCAAACGTGCGATAGCCGGTGCAGGTGCACTCCCACTCCCGTCGGGATCCCTTGAACTGCCACACCTCGTAGACCGTCACCCCATCAGATCCTGCCACCGTGCCGCCTGCCGTGGGTTCGCTGAACGCCATGTCGCATGCCTCCTGTGGTTCTATCGTATCACTCACGCGCTCTCCCGCACGAGATACACGTTCCTCTCATCGAACCACGACATCCCGCCGTCCTTGTAGCTGAGGACGAGCACCTCGCCACGCAGAGGTGTATTGATGATGCCACTTGAGATGTGTGCTGATCCACCTAAGATGTTGGGCCTGTAGTCGACCACGACACCCCACTCCTCGTCCCACTCGTCACCCATCCAGTTGCGCAGTAGACGCACTCTGACGAGCTCTCCCTTCTCCACGTCAGCGCTTGGCTGGGATCAGCGAGTGGAAGCCGGTTGGGTAGTAACGCATCTCCCCTTCCACGATCACGGCGTAGTGCTGGAACGTTGGGTGTCGTGCGTTCAGCTCCCGCGCTGGGATGCCTGTGCCGCGGTAGACGCCCTCCGCGCAGACGTTCCCGCTCTGATCTAGAACTCTAACACTGTCGCCGTCGTTGAATTGCTTGTTCATGATCTTATCATACCACGCTAGGCGTGCTTGTACCACGCCGCCGACGCACTTCGTTCTCTGGTAGATAGACAGACAGCATGTCTCCCTTCTGCGCCCCCTTCAACCACACGCGTCCACCAGGCTGGAGCACACGCTCCGTCACCCTGAAGTAGATCACCTCTGTCCCCAGCACCCAAGCACCCACATCTCCAACCTCGAACTCACCGCCTGCAGGGAGGAGCTGCTGGTCGATGGGATCAGCAGCTTCAACGACGGGTGCTTCAACCTGCACCTTCCTGGGACGGCCACGCTTACGCTTCACTTCTTCCATCACTGCTCCTTCTTTGAGGGTCCGCGGATCTTGATCTTGCTGTAGTACGCAGGGCACACCTGGTTGTGCCCCGCCTGAACGATGTCGATGACGACTTGCTTCCACTCTGGATGGACGTACGGGGATGAGACGATGTAGCACATCTCCCCGTCGACGTAGCGAAGCTCACCGATCGGGTGCTTACTGTCAGTCAGCTCAGCCAACGCACCCTTGAAGAGCGTCTTCGCCCAACTGAGATCAGCGTCGAAGATAGGCTGTCCCTCCTCAGCCGCGCGAATGATACTTCTGAAGCGCTTGTCCTGCCCAGGACGCTCAGCCCACCAACGGGGGTGTCGTCCTTCTGCAAGCTGCTTCAGGTCCCCCACGACTTGCCGCTCCTCTGCTGTTATATGTCGGGCTGCTCCCGCATTGAGCTTCGCCTTGATCTCCTCGAAGCGCTGCATCTTCCAGTCAGGGATACCGTAGCCGCTGCGCACCTGCTCAGCGAACTTCCTCAGCCACGCCCCGTCGACCTCCGACTTCGGGATCAGCTCCTCTGCTGCTGAGGCGAGGAGGGCGAGGGGCATCCAGTCACGGGCCAGGAACTCCTCGAGGATCGTGATACCTCGTCCCCTGGGCATCTGGCGAGATGATACAGTATCATGAACAAAGCGTCCCGCCCATGTATCACCGAAGCCCAGGGCCAACAGCTTCGTGTCCAGCGCCTCGATGTCGTCCCAGCTGATCTCAGCCACCGTGCACTTCCTCAAGGAGGAGGAGCTGCTGCTGACGGTAACCGTCGAGCTTCGCCTGATACTGCTTGATCGACTCCGACACCTCAGCGATCTTCTTGCTGAACTGGGCAGCCTTCTCCATGTTCAGCTTGTTGGCCTCATCCCAACCGCCCGGCTTAACCTCACGGACGGTGAGCCCCTCACGACGGATGACATCCGACCAGACCGTGATCATCGTCGCGTACTTCGCCCAACCGACGTTGGCAGCGTCGACGTCCGTCCGTGCGCAGACGAAGCCCAGATCCCACCGCTCGTAGTAGGACTTCCCACGGTAGCTGATCTCCCAGACGCGGTCGATCTTCCACTGCGCCTCGTAGAAGCCGCGGACCGCCCGGAACGCATCGCTCAGCTTGTTTGAGCGTCGACTGACGGCATTCTGCCGGCTCGACGGCCAGCGGGCCTCGACGTAGTTCCGATTGGCCTGCGCAAGCCCCGTCTCCCAGAGCTTCACCGGGTCGACGAGGTGCCGGGTCTTCTTGTTGAGCACCGTGTCGACGAGCGCGTCGACTTCTTCCAGGGTCATGGTCGCCGAGGGCGAGGTCCGATTAGCCATTGTTGCCTCCTTACCTGCTTATTGTACCACATCGAACCCCGCCCACACGGGCTCCTCACATGGTCTGTCCAATCATCTTGAAGCCACCGTCCGTGATTGCCATGATCTGCTTCATCCCGGAGGAGCCGAACCGGTTCTTGGTGGTCTCCAGGATTCGGCAGCCAGCCAGGTCCGGGTCCTTCCGCTCCACGGAGAGGTGGATCATGGTGTCCACCATGTGCTTCAGGGTGTTGGACCCCTGGAAGTTGCCCGACTTGGTGACCTGTCCGATCACGACCGGATTGGTGTAGTTGGCCTTCGCCCAATCCGTGAACATGCCCAGAGCACGTTCCGCAGACTTGGAGTTGGTCTGCCCGTCCGGGTAGTGTCCGTCGTCCATGCACTGGAGGGAGTCGATGAACAGGAAGAACGGCTTGCCCTTGCACTTCGGGGTGTTGCGGAGGGCATCGCACTTCTTGAGGAGGGTCGGAACGTGGATCTCTCCGCCCACCTTGAAGGCCCCGAGGAGTCCGAGCCGATCCGCGGTCATCTTGACCTGGAGGAGGCTTTCCTCACCCGTGTTGAAGACCACCGTGTTTCCAGCACGGGCCAGCTGATCGGCCAACGTCAGGGTCATCGTGGTCTTTCCGGCACCTGCCTCACCCGTGAACAGGGTGACTGCGGACGGGGTGAAACCTTCCCCACCCAGGGCGGAGTCGATGTAGTCCACACCCGAGGCGAGCTTGTTGCGGAGGCCCTCCGGAACCACGATGTCCTGGAGAGAGGTGCCCCACTCGAAACCGTCCTGAACCTTGATACGCATGATTGAACTCCTTGGTTGGCTTGGTTATTCTACCACAGTTCACGTGACCCGCACGGGTCTTACCAGGTGACCAGAACCGCGATGTCTCCGTTCTCGTCGTCCTGGATGAACTCCTGATCCTGCTCCCAGTATTCCTCGGAGATGTCGTCGTCGTGGAGGCCGGTGGTGTCGATCTCGACCGGGTAACCCCACGAACCCCGGGAGAGCTGGACGATGTCGACCGGGCTCTCACGCTCGGAGTCGAGCATCATGATCTGCATGTCCTGGGGAAGGACCTGAAGTTCCTTGATCAGTTCCGCGACGGTCATGTTGTCTCCTTGGTTTGCTTGGTTATTGTACCACAGTTCTCACGACCCGCACGGGTTACGCCCAGTGCGTGTGGACCAGGCGATGGGTGCGGGCATCGTAGATGTTCGTGAAGCTGAAGACCTTGAACGACTTGCCCGGCCACGCCTTCTCCAGGCGGCGGACGACCCCACGAACGGTGCGGAGGTCGCGGTCGATTGACCGACCCCCACTGCCGACCGGCTCATCGGTCATGCCGGGTGCGTCAGGGGTCTCGGTGACGTAGGAGTAGAACTGCATCGTGGTCTCCTTGGTTTGCTTGGTTATTCTACCACACCGCGTCCAGATCGCACGGGTCACCAGCGGCTGGGCGGCTCCATCCAGGTCTCGACGATGTCCCATCCACGGGTGTGGTCCTTCTTCCACTTCTTCCCGATGATGCCCTCTGCAAGGGTGAGGAGAGCGTCGGTGCCTTCCAGGGCCGGGTCAGCACGGAAAGAGACGTGCTCCTCCCACCGCTCCCAGCCCTGCTTGCCGTCCCGCCACCGGACCACAGCCACACCGAACTTCGCGAGCTTCTGAGCCATGTTGTCTCCTTGCCTGGTTATTCTACCACTTGGTGCGCTGGTTGCACGGGTCAGGCGAAGGGCCACTGCTCCTGTGGGATCTCCTCACCACTTCTGTCCAGGCAGGACAGCTTCCCATCCGTGCCCAGGATGTATGTGTACTCCTCACCGCCTGGGAGCTCCGTCCGCCGCGCCTCGGGCCAGTGCTCGTGGAAGTATTCAACGCTGCTGAGTTCAGACGAATTGACAGCGCGTACGCCGCCCTTCATGATACCCGCGGTGACGATCGCCTTGATATCATCAGGGGGCATGCCCAACAGCTTCTGACCCATGTGACTGGGATAGCCGTCGTAGTGCGCGTAGACACCCAGGAAAGAGCCGTCCTCCTGAATGTAGCCGATCACGCTCCGTGTTGCCATTCTATCCTCCTCAGGCGACGTAGAAGTCGTTGATCGCCGCGTCGATGTTCTTGACGTTCCGGGCGATGTGGATGATGTCGTTGACCGCGCTCGGGCTCGTGGTGCTCTTCAGCTCTGCGACGGCGTGGATGAACGTGTAGAGATCGTCGTGCTCCAGGTTCGCCACGTGCGCCAGGAACTTCGTCGCCTCGTTGCTGGTTGCCTGCTCGAGCAGGTTGATTGTCTCCGGCATTCCTTCCTCCTTACTGGGTTATTCTACCACGGTGCAGTCGTGCTGCACGGGTCAGCCGTTGAAGGTGGCGAGGACGTCCTCGACGGAATGGCCACTCCAAACCTCGCACCACTCGGTCACCTCACCCTCCGCCGTGCAGGGGAAGACCAGGGTCTCATCGATGCGGTGACCCGGAGCCGGGGTGCGGTGCACCTCCGAGACCAGGAAGTGCTGGCCACTGTCGTTCCGGAGGATCGCATTGCGACCAGTGCCGTCGGGGAAGGTGGTGGACTGGGTGGGTCGGGTGATGATGAGAGCCATGATTGCCTCCTTGGTTGGCGTGGTTAGTATATCACTCACTCGGGTCTTCGCACGGGTCGTCGAGTCGATCGACCAGCTTCGCTGCCTTGCATCCGATCACGCGGATGCCGACCGGGCAGGTCACCGTCAGTGCCTCGTAGGCTTCGTCCACTGAGATCACCATGCCCATCAGGGTTTCGCCCAGGTGGATGTCACGGAAGCGGACCATGTCCCCCTCCTGCCAGCGCCACTTGGTCCGCTTCTGCTCGCGGAACTGCTCGCGCATCTTGGCAGCCGCCACCCCGTCGGTCATCTGGAGCTTGGGTTTCCCCAGGCCCTTGATGCCCTCCTGCTTGGCGACCTGACGAGCGGCCTGTCGGACCGCGGGAGGAACCTTGAGTTTGTTGGAGCGTCGCATGGTCTCATTCTACCTCTGTGCGTGGGATGCGCACGGGTCAGGGGATCTGAGCCTTCAACTTCTCTTGCAGCTTGACCATCGCTATATGCGACAGGTCGTCCGGGATCCAGTCCTCGGTGAGGTGCGCGACGTGCAGGTCGTAGTACCGACCCCGTCCTGGGCGCAGCGCCTCGACGTAGGGGATCAATCTATGAAGCAATTCAAGGTCTTGGACGGGCCGAGCACCCTGGATGGCAGTGTAGTAGCCTGTTGCGGTGACGATGTAGAGCTGGCATAAACGCATGCAATCATTGTACAATGTAGCCAGCCCCGTGTTAAACAGCTGCCAGTTGCTCTGTGTTCGCTTTTATTGAGTGAGATGGGTTACCTACCAAGCAACCCACACAGAAGTCACCGTCAGCTTCTGAGGTGGATCCGTGTGAATTGTGGTGGGTCACCTGAGAGGGAAGGTGCCCCGCTCTGGGCCTCGAGCGCCCTGCCAACCAAGGAGTGGAGCTGCCGGAGCGGGGCGGACAGCAGCTTCCACAGGAACCTCACTTCTTCTTGGTCACGTCCGAGTTGCTGATGGCCTTGACCAGGGTGGGGCCAATCAGCTTGTGGAGCGTGCGGATGTTGTTGACCTGATTGGTCTCCATCACCTTGTTGAAGAAGCTGACCATCATCTCACCGGAGATCCCCTCGAGGAGCTCCTGGATGACCTTCGCATCGTCCACCGACCAGGTATTCCCCTTGCAGTGGTCGAGGAGCTTCTCCAGGAGGGCATTCTGCTTGTCAGCGTTGAGCTTCAGCACCTTGCCCTTGAGCTTCTTCCAGTTCTTGAGGAGGTCCTCCGCCGAGATGACCGAGTCGTAGTTCTTGACGAAGTCGCGGAGCTTGAGGGCGGACTCGACCCCGACAAATCCGAGGCACACGGGGTAGAACCCGTCCGGGATGTTGCCAGCCACGTCAGCCGGAGCCATCCGCGCCGCCTTCAGGGAGCGATCGAGTCGATCCCAGGACCGCTGGGAGGGGTAGACCCGTCCGGGCTCCATCTGACCCTTGTGACGGAGCTCACCGGGGTGCTGACGGATGAAGTCGATGATGACCGAGTCGACGCCAGCTCCGCTCGCCCAGTTGAGCCAGTCCTCATTGGAAGGCTCGAGGTCGATCGTCCAGAACCGGTCGGCCTGTGCCGGGTCGAGCTCATTGACCGAGTACTCAGCCGAGGCATTGACCGCAGCGTAGATGCGGGTCTCCGGGTGGAGCTTCCAACCGTTGAGCTCACGGTCCAGGGTGATCTGCATGGCCGTGTTCAGCACCTCGGGAGTTCCGCGGTTGAACTCGTCCAGGAGGACCACCTTCGGAGCCTTGCAGGCCGCCATGTACCAGTCCGGGGGACAGAACCGGGTGACACCGTCCACGAGCTCCGGGAGGCCGAGGAGGTCGCCTTCCGTCATCTGGCTGAGACGGCGGTCGATCAGCTCGAGGCCGAGCCGCTCCGCGATCTGAGCGAAGATCTGGGACTTGCCGATGCCGTGGGGGCCACGGACCATGATCGAGATGTCAGCGGGAAGAACGGGGATCGTGTTGATGGCGGTCTTGATGTCCATGATTGTCTCCTTGGTTCCTTGGTTGGCTTGGTTAGTATACCACTATTCGCGGCTGTCGCACGGGACCGTCGCCACGTGCATGAGGCCCTCGATGAAGTCGAAGCGGAGGCTGCCCTTCGCCTCTAGCGCGCAGCAGGCTGCCATGATCTCCAGCCGGGTGGGGACTCGAGAGCAGATCGACAGCCAGCCGGGCCTGAGGGCGTGAGTGATGACGTCGTCCGCCAGCGCCTCAAATCGGACTTGATCCCCCACACCGAGGAAACCGTCAACGGCGTCGACGACGCGCTGCATCTCAGCCTCAGCGAGTGGCTTGAAACCTTCCTGAACCAGAGTGTACATCCTATCTCCTTATGCCTCCATCATACCACATCCCGCTTTTGTCGCACGGGACCGATAAACCTCCCTCGAGCTCAGTATACTTACTGCAGAAGGAGGACAACATGACACGCATCCAGACAGCAGCGGCCATTCTCGCCACTGCTCTGCTCGCCGGCTGCGCTGACAAGGCTGAGGAGACCGCTCCCGCCGCCGAGCCAGCACCTGCCGTCGAGGCTGCTCCAGCACCCGCTGCTGCAGCACCTGTTGCGACTGAGACCCCCGCTGCTGACGCCGCTGCCGCACCCGCGACAACCGACGCCACAGTGGCCCCAGCCACAACCAACACATCAACTGCCAAGTGAGTTGATACCCAAGGGGCCCAGGCGGTTCAAGCCGCCTGGGCCTTCTTGTTCGGATCCTTGTCCATCTTGACGACGATGTCTCCGTTGTGGGCATTGAAGAGGAGCTTCGTGTCCGGGACAAGGAGCCAGGCCCGCTTGATCGGGCTGGGACCGGGGTCCTCCGCCTCGCCGTCCGTGCAGATGATAACTCCGTCGTAGTCATTCCGGTGCTTCTTGACGAACTCGTTGACCGCGATGAAGGAGGTTCCGCCGGAACGGAAGCGGACAGGCGGCTTCTTCTGCCCCTTCTTCCACTCGAACATGTTCGCTTCGTCCACAGTGTAGTCGAACGGAAGGAACGTGAAGGACACCCGCTTGGCCATTCCTCCGAGGACCGCATAGATCCGCTCGAGGTCGGAGTCGCCAACCGAGCCAGACATATCCACCGCGACCAGGACATGTGCCGTGTGGCTCCGCTGAACACCGGGGTGGATGTAGGGGTACTTCCGGTTCAGCTTGCGGAGGGTGGAGGACTTGTTCAGCCGCTGGCTCGTTCCGACGAAGTTCTGGAGAACTCGCTTCCAGTCGACCGAATCCTCGACCATCTTCCGGAGGGTCTCACGCATCTCCGCCGAAACGGAACCCCACTGGCCGTTCCGATCGCACTGCTTGACCGCCCGTCCGACCGCCTCCTTGACCTTGCCGTTGATGACTGCCCGCTCCTCGTCAGACATCTCACCCCAGCCCTCGTGCTCATCCATACCGATGCCACCTTCCCCTTCGCCGTCACCACCGTCAGCCAGCTCCGGCATCTCTTCCAGGAGGTAGCTGAAGTACCAGTCAGCCGACTTGCCGACCGGGGCGTTCTGGATGATGTCGGACAGCTTCTTGAGCCGAGCGAGCTGCTCCGGGTCCGTGACGTGTCCGTAGCTCAGGGCATGGCCGGGAATGAGGCCGCACTTGGGAAGCTCATCGTAGGGGATGATGCTGTTGATGGCGAGGTCCGTGGCCATGTTGTGGACGTTGTGGGGCTCCATCCGACGGGTGGTGCAGTGCTGGAAGATGAGGTGGTAGCACTCATGCTTCAGCAGCCCGATCATCTCCATACCGGGCATGGAGGCGCAGAACTTCGGGTTCCAGTAGAGGTAGAGGTCTCCGTCTCGGGAGGTGACACCCGCCGTGGAGATCTTCTCGTCCCGGATCTTGGTGATGTTCCGCATGACCTCCGCGAAGAAGGGCTCCGTGAGCAGGAGCCGGATGCAGTAGGCATCCAGGCTGAAGGCCTCGACCTCCGCGTCCGTCGCAGTGTTGTAGCCAGGAATGCCCGTATCAGTCGTCTTGTTAGCCATCGTTGCCTCCACGCTGTTAGTATACCACAATCTAGGCTGCCCGCACGGGACTTACGCATTGCCCTTGTGGTTCCTGTTCCCACCGAACTGTCCCACCATCCGTGCACCCGTGTAGGACATGTCCAACGAGGTCGTCCCACCCAGCTGGCAGGACTTACCACGGTGGTACCCGGTCGACCGTTGCCAGTTGCTGACGTACTGGGACGCGGCCTTCGGGTCCTTGAAGGCCATGATCGTGCACTCGCCCACCTTACCGTCACCAGCAGTCAGACCGACGTAGACCTCGCCCGATTCCTCAGAGCAGTCAGGACACTCATCGATCTTGCCACCGGCGATCTGCTTCGCCCGCGACGTGGTCTCGAACTCATCCTCACAGTGACGACAGACCTTGATCATCGATCACCTCCGTGACCCTATCATACCACAGGTGCAGCCTCCCGCACGGGCACGATGTCGTAGCCACCGAGGATCTTCTGGAGCTCCACCTTCACCCCCAGCATCTTGCTCGCCGCCTTGCTGAAGGTCGTCAGCTCCTCGTCCGTGAGGAGTGCACCCGGCCAGTCGACCTCGAGGAGTGCATCGCCGGAGGGGACGGGATTGAAGCCGATCTCGAAGCCCTTCTCCGCTGCGATCGGGCCTAGGATGATGTCCGCCACGCCCATGACGGTGAGGGACGACGGACGATGTGGGTTTTTCATGCTGCCTCCTTGCGGATCATGTGGATGGGAATGGCCTGAAGCCGACCTTCAAGGCTGAGCTGCGGAGTGATCCAGAAGCTGCCATCCGTGAAGTTGTCCAGGTCGTCCAGGCCATCCAAGCTGGAGAGAAGTTCATCCTTGTAGGTGGCACCGTTATAGAACGTCTTGACGAACCCGGTCATCAGCCCCATCTCCACTTCCTGAGTAGAGTTCTCATCCCATCGGGGCCGGAAGTAACTGATGAGGTCACCTGGGACGGGAGAACCTGCCGCCTTCCAGTCAACGCTGAAGTCCTTGAGGACTTGCTCACGGAGGCGGATCCGCGGATCTCCGAGGAGGTGGGTGTGCTCATTGGGAAAGCATCCGAACGACCGCCCCACCTTCTGACGGGACCAGAGGAGCTCCGCCGGGGACTTCGAGCCCGGAGACGTGATCCAGCTTGCCGTGGAGTGGTTCAGATACGACCACCGGGTCACAGCCGCCAGGAGATCCCCCTGCTTGATGCCCGGATGCTTGATGATCAGCTGGCAGGCCTTCGCCACGGCAGCACCGCCGCGACCTCCGGGCACCTTGTAACCGTTGATGATCTCAGCCGCCTTCTTCGCCATCTTGGCCTCCTTGGTTGGCTGGGTCAGTATACCACAGTCTGGATTGCCCGCACGGGCTTAGAAGGCGTCCTCATCGAGGAGCTCATCCTCCGCCTCATCCTCCTCTTCAGCCATCAGCTCACGGGCGGAGTCCTCCATCGTGCACATCGACCGACCCATGAACCCGCTGTCTTCGTCCAGAGCAAGGCGGATGTGGGCGTACCAGTAGCCCCGAGCACGCTCTCTCTCAGTGTCCGTGCCCTCGTACCGCATGAGGTCCATCGCCTCCTGGACAAGGTCGATGATTTCCTCCTTGATTTCCAGAATTCGCTCACCCGCTTGGAACCGGCTCATTGTGCCTCCTTGGTTGGCGCTCCTATCTTACCACATCGCGCGCATCCTGCACGGGTTCGATCTCATCCGCGTTGATCCACTGCGTCTCCCGCCCCGCAGCGAAGATCTTGACGAAGAGCTTGTTGACCTGGGGCTGCACGAAGGTGTCAGTGACGTAGCCTATATGCCCCGTCCTCGTGTCCCTGACCAGGTCACCCCGCTTCACTGATCACCTCCAGGACCTCGCAGTCGAGATGCTTGTCTCCCCAGCTCGGAATGAAGACAGTCGCAGTCTCATAGCTATGCAACCCAGTCACAATGCCGATCGTCCCGTGGTATGGGCTCCAGTCCATGCAGATCCTGACAATGTCACCTCGCTGCACTGATCACCTCCAGATCGTCCTTGTGGTATGTCTGCAAACCACCGTCAGCGAGGAGGACGATAACTGTCTTGTAGCTGCAGGGTGGGCCGATCACCACCGCCAGGGTGCGTCGGACGGCCATGCGGATCCTGACCAGGTCACCCTTCTTCATTGGTCGCCTTCACGAATCCGCCGGGCACCCAGAGCGTCATGCCCTGGACGAGGACCTTGACATGGACCCGTTTGCCCGCGTGGTCGAGGTTGTCCACATCGACCACCAACGCGGGTGTTCCATGTGTGATGGTCTCTGTGCAGTTGAGACCCCCGACGGAGCGGGTTCCGAGGATGGGTCGACTGGGATCACCCATGATGAAGACGAGATCACCTGCCTGCATGTTGCCTCCTTGCCTGCCCATCATACCACAGCTGGGTGGGGTTGCACGGGTTCAACGAGCTCCAGCGCATCGTAGAACACCCACTTGATCTCACCCTTGTCGGTGAGGATCTCGTAGCCGTCGCCCGTGAACTTCAGCACAACAGCGAGACCGAGCGCGGGATCGATGATCCGCCTGACCAGGTCACCCGGCTGCATCACACCACCTCCAGGTACCGCTTCGACACGAGCCACTCCTGCCCAGTCACCGTGTCCAGCACCTGACACAGGCCGCCCCTCGGGGTCTGCCACCAGCTCTTACCGATCCGCCTGTAGGATGCTGCCGCCGCGGTCACCGTGAGGCACTTGCCCACGCTGAAGGAGAACTCCGTGCAGTCGGGTGCCAGGCGCGGCTCGCCGCCCGAGTCGTAGGGGACGTCCCGACCTGCCCGGCAGTCGGCATGGAACTTCTCGTACCACGCGTCCCGCTCCGCTCCCGTGGTGGCTCGGATGCCCACCACACCCTGTCGGACGCGGACCAGCTGGCCCTTCTTGAGCTTCGGGACGATGCAGACCCAGGGGGTGTCGCTTGCCATGTTGCCTCCTGCCCCCATCATACCACAGCATCTCCCACCCGCACGAGTGAGACGAGGGTGGGTCGAGAGCCGAGAGACGGGTGGGTCGAGGGTGTCGCGAGTTGGGTGAATGACGGTTCATTCAATTGACGATGTCGGCTGTCCGGGCACGTTTCCGACCGTGGATGTCCGACTGCTTCGGACGCATCACCTTCCGACAGAAGATGTCCGCTGCCTGTCCGGGCGTGCGGAAGTGGCGGGTCGTCAGCTTCTGCTTGTCAGTGAAGCGAATAATTCGGGCGGTCGCCTTCCGGGCGTTCAAGCGCTTCGCACCCATCCCGTGCCCCAGCCCGTCCTCGTGCAGTTGCCAAAAACCCACCGCCCCACCGCCAGGGCTCACAGCTTCCGGGTTCCAGCCCGACTCGTGCCAGGCGTTCGCGAGGGCACCCGCGATGAGGGGATCCTCCCAACCCGCTGTTCGAAGTTGGCGCTCGACGTCGCAGGCAACTCGGGCGCGGCTATCTTGTGGATGTAGCTGATCTTTCAGCTCCACCGTGATCGGGCAGGGTTCTGGGATTGGGAGCCCCGGAGCCTCTGCCACGCTCATGAAGAGGAGTAGCAGTATCATTGATCCTAATTATATCGCGCGCGCGCGCGCGATGTGCACGGCGCGGGAAAGATATCGCACGCGCAGGGGGACGCGTCCGTGTGTAAGATAGCTCACGCACGCCATGCTGCGCACGCTCATGCGCGTGCAAGATAGCTCGCGCGGAATGTGCCGTGCGCGCGTCCACGTGCAAGATATCGCACGCGGGGTAGATGGGCGTCGCATGCGTGTGTGAGATATCTCCTGCTCACAGGGCTGATGGGGCCTACAGCCCTCGAATCGACTCGCCTCGCTGCCCACACCGACCTGCAGCGGGGTGGATGTAGGCCCCTAGGGACGAGCCCAGAGATCCCTCACGACGCACGCGCTCGGGCGAAAGATATCACGCGCGCAGCATCCATAGGGACACGTGCGCGCGTGAGATAGCTCTCGCTCAGGGGGTCACTTCTTCTTGGGCAGGTACTTAACGAGGTCCCCGGCGAGGCTCATCGCGTCCTCAACACCGTTAGCTGACAGGACCTCCTCCATCTCCTCGACGTCGTTGAAACCAGCAGCGTCGAGGGCCAGAGCGAGTGCCCGCTCCGCAGCCTCGACGCCCTTGGGGGCGTTCTGGCGGTAGGCGGACACAGCAGCCTTCGCAGCAGCGCGATCGGCCTCATTCATCATTCTCGACACTTCTTCCTTGATGATCTGACGAAGCTGTCTACCTGTAATTCTCATTGCATTGTCTCCTGGTGTCTACATATCACACGCGGTGTGCGAGATGCGCGCGCTCGGGCGAAAGATATCTCACGGAGAGGCTGCACTCGCGGGGAGCACCTGCTCGATGACTGTGACGCTGCACTCACTCGGGTCATTACCCGTCTTCTTCACGACGAAAGCGGGCTGATCCTCACCGTCGAGTGTGAGCTGGACACTGACACTGCCCTTCCTGATGAGCCCGAGGAGGAGATCGGCGTAGGGATGACTGGGGCTGGGGGCGTATCCAACAGCGCCTCGGAAAACGGCAGCACCCTTGTTGATGATCTTGGTCTGCTCAAAGCGTCGACCAGCACCCACACCACCTGATGACTTCGGGTCAGACGCAGAGACGAACGCGTCGAATGTGACGCTCTCACCATCGACGCGGTTCAAACCATGGACGACGAACGAGCACCCACCCTCGGGAACCCCTCGAGTGAGGATCGTCACACCCACGCGGGGAGAGATCTCGATGCCAGGCACGACGCTGTACACCTCCTCCTCATCGGGAAGGCGGGCATCAGGGACCTCCGAAGGAGTGGGAGCTGGGGGATCTGTCTGAACCGGGTCAGATGCGTGAGCACAGAGAACCATGAGAAGCGTGACCAACATTTCTTACCTCCTGCTTAGACATCATACAACACCTACACACGCACGCACGGGTCGTAAATAGTGTCGCGCCCGCCATGAAGACGGGCGCGAGATCCAACGTGGAGAGAACTGGGCTTGCCTACTTACGTCTAAAGCCGTGACCCTCGCGGATCTGGAGCGCGTCCACCGGGGGTCGCGGTGGCGAGCTCGAGCGGAAGAACTCGGGGGGCAAGTCCGAAGAGCTCCCCGTAGCAGTCGCGACCTGTCCCCATTCGATCTCCGGCTTCCCGATCCCGAGGGTGCCGGCGGGGAGGTTCTTCAATCTTTCCGCAAATTTAGCGAACGACGAGCCTTCTGCTCCAATGATCTTGTTATTCATGTCCTTGAGAGCAGGCGCGTATTGCTTAAGCGCATCCGAGGGGATGTCGATTGCTCCGCCTGATATGAGGCCAAAGTAAGTCTGCAGGCCCAGTATACCATCAGCAGGATCAATCATGATGAACTCTTGAGCCTTCTTGAGGCGACGACCGAAGGGCTCGGTGGGCATCGCAGGGGCACCGAAAGCACCTGGTGCTTTGGGATTGGACTTAGCAAGAGCGCCGAGGAGAGTGTTGACAACGAGCTTTACATCAGTTGTTGCATTCCGATCACTGAAGACCTGACCTGCCAGTAACTGATCGGCAACTCTGCGGAAGGGTGCTGTGTCGATCACTGCGCTCAAGTCTGGTGGAATGACAACGGGAACAGTCCCGCGCCGACGCATGTCTCTTGCAAAGGATGTGTAGTAAGTTGCCAAGTTCGGGTCACGGATGACTTTGCCATCTGGGCCCACTAAGATCGTCTCCTCGGCAGAGACACCGTCTTCCTCATTCATCATCCGCTCGACCTCTTCCTTGATGATCTGGCGGAGCTGTCTTCCTGTAATTCTCATGTTAGCTTCTTAAGCCTCCTGTCACTAAATATACTGCATGTTGTGTTAAATCTATATTTTTAGTGACGCAGAGCAGGGTCGGAACCAAAGTATATAGCTGCGCCGGGGCCCGGAGTGAATTAAACGCGCCCCACTCGTGTCACGTATTTGCGGTCGACGACGGGTGACAATGTGATAAAAGTATATGCTCCCGCCGCCCTCTCGAGTCAAGTTATCGTTTATGTGACACGCGTGTATCGGCGTGACACGTGGGCGTAAGATAACTCGCGCGTTTTTATGTGACACGAGTGTAAAGAATGCTCGGGTGCTCGATAGATATGCGAGGTATAGTTACTGTGGCGAACGAGAGAGCGCGGCCTTAATGCCAGCGTACCCCGTCCTCCCCGAGAACCCAGCCCCGCGTCGACCGCGTACAACTTGCCTCCGCGTGGGTCAGCGGGGAGGGCAGCACCGTGGGTGACCGTGCGTGGCCGTTTAGCCACGTGCTGCGGACGACTGTGCTGCCGTGTCGATGAACAGCCGGGCCTCTGAGCCCTCGTCGTCGCTGTAGACAGGGTGCCCGCCCCCGTCCGCCGCGACCAGCTCTGTCCCCTCCGCGTTCGGGACGACGGGGAACGTCTCCTCCCCCACGATCGCGCGGACGGGATAGCGCTCCGCGAGGCGCAGCCAGAGACGCCGCGCTTCTGGTGTCTGGTGGACGTCGCTGTAGAGCCGGGTCTTCCCGATGATGTAGTCGTAGAGCTTGCTCGCTAGGCCGCCGCCCCTCGCAGCTGATGTGAGGCCCAGCGTTGAGATGCTGTGACCGTCCCTGAAGCGGTTGAGCACGACGAAGCCGATGGGCTCTCCCTGGCGGTACAGTATGACTCTGACGCCGCTCCCGCTGTCTGCCCACTGGAACTCGAGCTCGCCCTGTGCCTCGCGTGTGTTGGGATCGATCTCGTCTGCTTTTTCTTTTTGCCAGCGCGTAAACTCGTCGTAGTCGATGCTACCTGACTTTAGTGAGCCCGTTCGAGTGATCTCAAGGAGCGTGTGTCTGATGACTGTTCTCAGCTGCGTCTCTGTGATCCGCATCTTTTTATCTCCGCGCCTTTCTAACTATCTGTCCGATACTTCTCTGATGAGATCCCATCCGCCGGGCAGTTCCATCTGCGTATTTCTTATCTGAGCACCCTGGATGCGGATGATCGCGTCAGATTCGACCTCGAGTGTATCATATGTGAGGCCCATTATTCTGACAGCACCGTCAGGAATCCGAAGCGTGGTGGGCTCTGTGAGCCTGAAATTACCGTCGGTTGTGGATGCGATCTCGAGGACCTCGAGCTTGGTCCCGGGTTCAATAATCACCGGGATACCCTGTGCTGTTCCTGTCCAAGGTTTGCCGACTGTGATAATCTCACCCGCGTCATAATGAAGGGGTTTCTTAGCGAGATTGTCGTAGTGTTTCTTTCTCGCGAGGAGCCGCGCTCTGAGCTCATCATTCATCGTCTCTCTGATGATCTGTCTTAGCTGTCGCTCTGTGATCCGCATATGCATTGCTCCATCTTGTTTACTTGTCGAGCCTGGACACCCACTGATTCAGTGAGCCCACCCTGCTAGTCTGGGTAGACGATCATGACATTGCCCTTTAGATCGTCGGCGAATGCTTCCTTCGCATTGCTGCCGCCCTGTCCCAATATTCGGTTGATCTCAGCGGCAGCTTCGCGCACGGCTTGCACACCCTCCTCACCGTACACAAGCTGGACGTCGGGCGTCAGGTGGTCGAACTTAGGGACATAGCCTTCACTCTTTGTGATAGACGAGGTCATGATCTCTGCAATGTGGTCTGTTGGTCCACGAGACACGTAAGATGACATGTCGGAGGTTCCTTGCTTGGTGTCCTTCAGACCTATTGAGTCGAGGATGCCAAGCGTCGGATCAAATCCCTTGTACTTTGCACCCACCATCGGTGCAGGATTTGCGTATACAAAGTCGTTGTAGGAGTCGAGTGCGCTGTAGACACTACTCATGTCTGGTTGCACATTAAGCACTTGACCGACATAGTCTATAAGCTTTTTATTGCCAGTTAATTGTATTGTGCTTCTCAAGTCCCCGAGCGTAAGGATCTTATTGTCGATCTTTCTTGCGCCGATGATGATGTCGATCATCGCAGCCGATCGATCTCTGATACCAGCGGACATGCTTCTAGCGTTTCGCCCCCACAGTGAATCTACAGTCATGCCGATCAGAGAGAGTGGGTCTTTTCCAACTACACCCGGACGCAGGTTAAGGATCTCAATTACTCTACGTTCTTCCTCGGGTGAGACGGCTGCGATCTTTAGCAGCTCCGATTTTGCCTTTGGATCATTGATCCTGTAGCCACCTGTATCTTGGTAGGGCAAAGCATTGTCTAGGATTGTTTGCAGCTTTGTCGTGAGATCTGTGTATACACTTTCAACTGATGTGACCAGTGCTTTTGTCTTGGGTAGCTTGCCCTGGTCGATCATGAGATTACCTGCAGCACTATCAAATATAGCGTGCGAGATCATCCAAGGCGTAGGCATTGAGTCCACACCCGCTGAATTCGTGATGGGCACAATTGTGATCGTATCTGCACCTACGTTTTGTGTGCTTATACGTGTTTCTTCACCTTTTGAAGATACACCACGTACGCTATCGAGGATCGACTTGCCCTCGTCTGCAGGCAATACGACGACGCGTACACCGAGTGGTGATTGTCCTCCTGGTGGGACCACTAATCTTGGATATCCCTGTAGATATTTCTCAAAGACGCTCTCTTGCGCACCCACGATGGGAATGATGTTCACATCGATCCCTAATTTTCCATACATCAGAGTTGCAGTCGACTTAAACTTGGCGGTCGACAACACGCTTTTTGCACGTGTAAGCTGACTTTCAGGACGTTCAGCATAATTTTTGTACGGTGTTAGCTCTTTCCACAGTGCTTCCAACTCAGCTCTTGCTGCAGCATCTGACGGATTTGATCTAACCCGTGCGGCAGCTGCCATCATCTTATCTCGCAGCGGATTAAAAATATTTTCCACAACGTCGGGGGCCAAGTTTTCATCGGGTCTTATGGCTAGCGAGTCAAACCAATCTTTTCCAGTACGCATTTCATCGGGCAGAACTGTGGGATTCTCGACAATGACCTTGATCTCTTTCCACTTCTTGCTCGCTGCGGCGAGAGGCGTTACGCCGCCGGCGCCAGGTGTCATCAGCGCAGTCGCTGCACCTTGTGCCTCTGCTACGCGACCTGCGTCTAGAGTGGGAGCAAGAGTTAAAGATTCTGTCTCTACAGCAGATTTCGCATCAGCTGCTATTTGGCGCGCATCTTTGATTCCTGCAGTCTCCATCCTTTTGCCCACGTCGTCGATGAAACGCAAGACTGCAGCTTTTTTGTCTGCCTGTGGGATAGGGTGAGTAAATTTGCTCTTTTGTGCTGCTGCTGTTAGATCTGGATAGCTCTTGGGAGCGAGGACTTCAACTTGACCCGTCCGAGAGATCACACCGCGCCTAAGATCGTCTGCTCTTCTAGCAGAAATTCTGCCACCTGCATGGAAGACAGCAGCAAGTGCCAGGGTCGTCATTGCACTCTTTCGATCACCCTCGGTAGCATACACGACAGAGTCAAGTAGCATTGCAGGAACTGCACCGCCAGGTACGAAGGAACCAGCAAGTAGAATATCATGCAGAGCTGAGCCTGCAAAGATTTCTTTAGCTGCATCTTGACCGTACTTCCCAGCAATGATGTCTCTTGCTGGGAAGCCGACATTCTCAGCGATCTTGGCACTGATTCTGAACTTCGTCATTGCAAGATGCGTGAGCATTGATCCTAACGCGGGGAGCACAAGATTTGGAAGTGTTACACGACTTGCCTGCGCTCTGCGGACATCTTCGTCACTGCCTGGTGCGTGTGCCTGCCCAACAAATGTGTCAAGTGCTGCTTTGCCAAGCAGGGCTGCACCACCAGCTGCAGTCGTCCCCAGATCTGATGCAGCGTCACCCCATCTGCCTAATTCTTTTCCAACTTCTCTCCAGAAGCTAGGATCCTCCGGCTCAGAGCCTTGATTTTCAGCTTCTAGGATAATATAAGATCTGATTAAGTCTCGAAGTGCATCGTTGCGCTGCGCATAAGTCTCATCAAGAAGTGATCTTTGTATTAGAGAACGCAGTTCTCTCTCTGTAATTCTCACTTTTAAACTCCGCGTTATTTCTAACTATCTGCCCCGCCCATGAAGATCTGCCTCACCCGCTCCCCCTGGGTCACGTTCAGCTTGCGCAGCTTCGCCTCCTGCTCGGGGGTGATGTCCTTCGACACCTTCCTGCCCACGTTGTCCTCCATCCCGGATGTGAAACCGTCGAGGATCGACTGGAGCATCTGATGGCTGCTCTCCAGCCCCGCTGCTTCTAGTGTCCGCGCCAACCCGACGATCCCCTTCGCCAGATCTGCCACTGTCACTTCGTCCGGGTCACCACCTGGGTGCCGGGCGAGGAGCGGATGGGGCGTGTACGGACCACCGATCAGGTAGTCTGCGATGTCGACGAGAAAGCGCCTGAAGTCTGTTGAGATGCTTTGGTATGTCACGCCACTTCTCTGACGGGACGTCACCCGCTCTCCGTCCTTCAGCCGCGCGATCACACCCTCTGTGCCGATCGTCAGCGTGAGGTAGTCACCCAGCGCCTTGTAGAGGTTTCCTGTCACGTAACCCTTCACACCTCGCTCGGGTGTGTATCGTCCGCGCATCCAGTCGGAGTAGGGTGGGTGGGTGATGACTGTGTCGACCTGCGCCAGACCACCTGATGGGACCTGGACGATGATCATGAGCGGATTGCCTGCCAGCGTGAGATCGACGTCGACGCCTGGGGGACGAGCTGACGAGAGGTACTGTGTCATCAGTTCGGTGTACTTTCTAGATGCTGCCGCTTCCTCTTTTCTTCTCGTGCTGAAGTCGGCATCAGAGTAGTCGACTGGGAAGGAGACGAGGTAGTCGATGTCGCCGTAGGTCGTACCTGGTCTATCAACACTGTCCCGCTCAGCGTGTGTTGAGGATCCCGTTGGACCGATAGGGTCGATGGGAGCTTCACCCTGCTCAGCGAGCCAGCTGTTAAAACCGCTCACAAAGTCGCGGTAGATCTTTCCTGCTTCTCGGACGATCTGGGGCGTCAGATCGCGACGCTGGTCGGGCGGAAGCTTTAACCCTCCCTCACTGATGAGGATTGAGCGGATGACTTGCCGCAACTGCACTTCTGTGATCCTCATCTTCTTTTAATCACCGCTCCTTCAATCACAGGCTGAATAGACGGGTGAAGAGCTTACCACCCAAAGCATTGATCGCCTGGTCGTGTGCAGCTGCGATCGCCTCGTGCAAGGCGCGGGAGACATCCTTTGGATCGGGTGATGCAGCTTCTACTCTTCCACCGAGGCTGCTCCCCGCCTGCAGGAAGACTTGCTGATTAGGGCGGTAAGCAGACGTAAAATAATCTAACATTCCTGACGCTTCTACGTCAGCAGCTACAGCACTCGGAGGCGTGAACACAACTGTTGTTCCCCTGCCCACAACAGTGAATGTGAACTTTGCTGGCCTTGTTCTGCTTTCCAATTGACGAATTCTTCCCTGAGCAGCGTCCTCGATGTCCTGCTCAGAGATGCCTAGTGCAGATGCAGCACCCCCACCGCCGCCAAACATAGACTTGAACTTATCCATGAAGCCCTCGTTAACGAGTTCTTCTCTGATAATCTGTCGTAGTTGACGTTCTGTGATCATCATTATCTTTTAAACTCCGTATCTATTCTATGTATCTTACGAATTGAACAAAAATCATCGGTTGTAGCATCCCTAATGATCCTCGTCCCATTCAGCCAGCCAGCTCTCCTCGAGCTCGTTGATCTTCCTCACCTGCTCCGGGCGGGTAAACCTCACTCGGAGACGGGCGATGTACGCCTCGATCTCCTCACGTGAGACGTCCTTGCGCTTGAAGAACTCGTTGTAACCCATGTCATGGTAGGCCATCAGATCCCATGGGACGAAGAGATCTGTCAGCTTCTCTGCACGTGAGGCGTCCCTGCTGGGATCGCCGGTGTCTAGGGCTGTGACGTAGAGGTCGTCAGCTGTGATCTGCTGGGGCCGTCTGACTGTATCAGCATCGATCAGGGGTTCATCGTCAGTGCCCAGGGCACCTGGGATCCTCCTCGCCTTGAAGATCCAGATGTCGTCTTCCATCAAGCGATCCACCAGGAAGTCGCCCAGCTGACGGCTGAATGTTCCCATACCATTACCGATCCTGAAGACGATCCGCCCAGGCTCCTCGAGGACGACCGGATACGCTGAGATGCCAGCCTCTGACCGCAGCCTGGGCGGTGACTCGCCGGGCTCAAAGGAGGCGAGAGCCGGCTCCTCAGCATAGGCGTAGGCGTAGGGGTCGTGGATGACAGATACACCGCCAGCCACCTTCCGTGGATCACCGAACCGGAGGTAAGCTGCGACGGGTGTCTGCCGAGCTTCTCGAAGCAGCGTCTCCCTCACGATGGTCGACAGCAACTGCCGGATCTTGCGCTCGCGGATGTGCTCAGGAGTGACCACGATGATCTTGTCAAATCCTTCTGCTTCTGTGGGCATCACAAACCTGTCCATCATGCCCTGCACGATCTCCGGTGACAGCGTCTTGTCTCCCTCTTCCTCAGCCCGCTTCTTGACAGCAGCTTGGACACCCGCCTCAGCACCCAGGAAGTCGAAGAAGACGGCGATCTTCTCGTACTCATCCTCGTGCCCCCTGATCACGGAGAGTGCCCGCCGACGGGAAGCAACTGTCATGTTGGTCATGTCGACGACGATGTCCTTGCCCGTCTCCACAGCGCTCTTCTGCATCTCTCTGTGGACAGCTTCCACTTCCTTACGGAACTGTGCACCCCGAGCTCCCGCGACGTCGTCGTATCTGAGGCCGAGTGGTTCCCGAACGATGTCGACTGCTCTGTCATAGCTGACGACATGGGGGTCGACCAAGTTCTGTCTAACCCAGGTTGACTTCCGCACGCCTGGTGGGCCTACAAGGACATAGAGCTTCGGCATCTGTGGATCTACTTGATCTCGTCGACCGACTGTGTGATCTCCTCTGACCAGTCAGTGCGGAGCTTGATCAGCGGGTTGAAGTTGGCCTTCTTGCGCTCGAGCACCAATGCACTCTGTGGCTTTTGGAGGACACCTTCGATCTCAAGATCCTCGAAGTCAATCTCTGTCTGTGACCTGTAGACGACCTTCTTGCCATCATCATCCCGCTCGTTGTCGTCACCTGCCCACGCGATGCCTGCTAGCAGCAGTAGTAGCATTCTTACCTCACGATCTTAAATATCATTCACTCTGTGCAACCAGACAAGAGGAATGCTGATGATTTGTCCCTGCCACATGCAGATTGCATCACCATCGATCTGATCTACGACGAGAACAAAATCACCGTCGACCACCCAGCTCGATTTTGATCTCCTCATAGCACGTGTCACGTGGTACAGCGTCGTTTCCGACATGTTGCCTGTCGGTTCTACGAATTTCCCTATCTCACCCTTCAACGGCGCATTGCAACGCAGATGATACCACTTCTGGACAGAAGAAACTGTGTAAGGAAACAATCCTACAACAATTGATGGTATTGAGACAGATGCACAGACAACAGTCAGAAGTGTGCCTAACACGTTGTGCTTCTAGTGAACGCTGACAGAACAGCCTTCACTGCCCAGAGAGCTGAGGTAGACAGGGTACTGGAGAGCACCGTCAATCGTGAACCTCACAGCAATCTCTCCGTCGAGGATGCCCCACGTGCCGATCTCAACCCATTCTCCTTTCCTGCCGCGTGAGGATGTCTCTTTGACGCCCAGTGTGTCTGCAGTGATAAGCTCGGCGTTCTTAGATACCCACCGAGCACCAATCGACTTGTCCTTCACAAGTTCTTCAGCGCTCCACATGACAGACGAACCGGATGACTTAGGCTTCACGATGACTGTGAATGAGCAAGGACCGCCGTGCTCAAATGCACTTGAAAATGACGACTTAATCTTAATGTTGTTGCTGAGTGGCATTTCGTGCCCATCAGGAATGATAGGCACAGGGCCATCGTCACAGTACGTATCCTCTTCTGGGTTTCGCCAGACGGGCCACGGATTATCAGCAGGGGACGCGAACGCGATGCTTACAAGCGCCATTAGAAAAGTCACTTTTTACCTCCTTGCATGAACATTATACATCGCCTGTGTCTAATCGCACGTGTGGTTGCTCTCAATCGTCGATATCACGTCGAGATCGCCGTCGTCCCACATGTGCTCCATCTTTGAACCCCACATGATCGACAGATAACCATTTGTGTCACGGCTGTGCACAAGGCCCACACTGCAGTGTTGTATCCGCAGTGGGTAGTTTCTTTCGACCAAATCGCCCGGATTAGCACGCTTGCTGTAAAGTTTACTCATCCTCATCCAACAGGAGGATGTGACGGATCTTACCTGGCTGCACATAGCCCATGATGCCGTTGACCATGACAGCTGCCCAACCCGTCGTCTTCCCAGCAGGTGTCTTGCTGCCGCGGTGGATGCCGATGAATACAGCAGGCGTCGCTTTCTTCCACATGACGTAATCAGCAGGTGTGTACGGCTCCATGCGACCCTCCTTGATCTTTACGACAATGTCGTAACGGGTTGTGACCAGACGTCCTCGGTAGCTATCCAGTGCGACTTCAACGAGCTGTGGGAGCGTTTTCTTTCGGGCCATCTCTACCTCACAGCAATTATAGCACTCTGCTGTGAGATCTACAAGGCGCGCGCGATAATCGCTCTTATCAGTGATCGAAGTCGTGTTTCTTGGATGAGGCCCATGCTGTGCAAGTAGTTGTAGATCCGATCGTTGACGGGCGGGTCGTACTCACCTTCTGGCCAACCACCGTGGGAAGTGGGCCGATCGAGGAACATGTTCTTGCGGGTGGCAAGACCGTACATCTCCTCGGGCTGTGAACCACCCACAGGACGCTCGCTCTTCTTCATCTTCCGTGACTTCATACAGATACATATTCACCCGCCCGTGAAGAGCGGGTGAGAAATGTGTGTCAGCAGCTCAGCGGCGCCGACGTGCAGCTGCAAGACGACGACGGACTGTCTCCATCAGAGCGTCGTCACCTGCTCCCAGGTCGTTATCGTGCTGTCCGCCCTGGTCGTTGTCGTGCTGGCCCTCTTCCATTTCGTACTCGTACATGCCTTCGTCGTGCATGTCGCCCTCGTAGGCACCTTCATAGGCACCCTCGTCCATGTCGTACATCTCGTCCATACTCTCGTCGCCGAGGTCGAGCTCGAAGACATCGTCCTCCATCATGTGGTCGGCGCCCATCTCGTCCATGTAGTTCTCGTTGAGACGGCGGGTGCGGAGAGCGCGACGAAGCTCCTCCTTGATGATCTGTTGTGCTCTAACCTTGGAAAGTGACATTTTAAACTCCTCTCTTAATATCTAGGCTCTATGAATTAATTATTACCGACACTAGTGACTTAACTTTACACTATGGAGTTGGCAATACTTTAATAGGAAAATATGCTTCTGGGTTGCTTTTTAGCCACTCAAGCGGATCTTGCGCATCGCCTGAACTTGTGCTACGCACTTCAAAGTGCAAGTGTGGCCCAGTTGATCTACCTGTGTCACCAAGATAACCAATCACATCGCCCGCTTTCACAGGAGTACCGCTAGGAACAGCAAAACCATTCAAGTGCATGTATACAGTCTTTATACCATTTCCATGGTTGAGTTCAATTTTATTTCCAGGACCTGAGTTTGGGTTATTAGGATCTAGAGCAAATGTTTTCACAGTGCCACCCAGCGGTGCAACAATGTGTGCCCCAACGCCCATATCCTTTCGTGATAAATCAGCTCCCCAGTGTTCTCTGTAAGGTTCACACTTAGGGTCAGGTGGATTTCCGCAAGAGCGCAGCTGCTTCTTATCTGAGAACGGGTCACCCTGTTTTATGTTATAGACATCTGGAGATGCTAGAACATCTATACCTCTCGCTTTAAGCCCCGCATCATCTGATGCTTGTTCTTCTTCTTGGGCAGCCCAGGGATCTGGAAGTTTTGATAGATCCAAGTCAAGATTGAAGTTCGGGACATAGACATACTCACCTGTCGCCGACTTATACAAGTTTGGGCCGAGACTTGTGTCGGGAGGAGGCAAATTTAGATCAGCAACATTTGGATATGCTTCAACACCGTCAGCCTCACGCAACATGAGACGTACGACGGCTCTGATTGTCTGGACTGTGCTTTTCTGATCCATGGTGATTGTTACTTCTTCTTACCACTACTCTTGCCCAATGGCTTCTTCTTGACCCGAGCAACCGCCTTGTCCTTCGACATGCCGCTTGCCTTGAACCTTGCGACACGGACGTCATCGAAGTCCTCATCACCGTCACCATCCTGATCCTGCTCGTCGAGTTCTGCTTCCTCCATTCGGGAAAGCATGAACGTGTTGGAGCGACCCTCGCGAAGCCTGAGAAGCTCCTCGCGGACGATCTGACGGATTTGATCTACTGATACTCTCATTGTGCACCTTCTATTAATTATCTTGTCAAAGATATACGTGCAGGATATTTATGAACATGCTGACGCGTTGGTGGACAAACTTCTGCGACCTTGCTCGATACGGTGATAGTCACCCGAGCGAGTTCATGATCGGCGCCTACCATACCCTATTCACACCCTTCCTCCTCGACGACTACAGACATCTCGAGCGCTGGATGTTGGTGTTCATCATTGTGATCGGGCTCTTTCAGAGCTACTATTCCATAGTCGGTAATCTACTCCAGCGTCATGTCATCAATGTCGCAGTCGCGTTTGCATCAGTTGCGTTTGTGTTTAACACTGCGTACCACGGCAATCTTGGAGAAGCACACTGTCTCATCCTGACGACGTGTGTCTCTCTCTGGAATGTCTATCGTACCAACTTTGAAGTCGACAAGAAAGTAAAGTGAGGGGAACATGGAAGAGTTGAGCACACAGACGCTTGCATCGGTACTGATCACCGCGATCACTGTCCTCGGATCATCAGCAGCATGGAACTTCTATGAGAAGCGCATGCGCCTCAAGTTCCAGGAGGATCGAGAAGATGAGAAGCAGCATCATCTCTTTCGAGATGATCTTCGTGAACGAGTTGCCGTCCTCGAAGCAAAGCTAGAGACGTCATACAAAGAGCGAGAGGAGCTCCAGTCAGAGATCCGTAAGTTGTCCGAGGCGACTGCAGCCATGCGTGTTGAGATCGACTTTCTCCGCAAAGAGAACGAGACACTTAGACGCCAGCTTAGAACACGCGACTCATCCTGAGAAAGTTTGGATGAGAAAGAAGATCGTTGAACCAACGATCATCAGCGTCCACAGTATTGATAAGAACCCATCAAAGTGCATGCTTATATCTTAAGCTGCAACTCGAACTTGTTCAAAGTCCTGCCGGTACTTCATGAGTGCCCGCTCCTTCATCTTCGCTTCGAGGACGACGTCGAGCTCGAGGCTACAGTCGATGAAGGGTGTGTAGTACCAGTCAGAATGGGCGTTCCTCGCCTCCTTCGGATCCTCGAGCTGCCGGGAGTTGGACAGGTGACAGGTGGGACGCACGTCCCCCCAGGTCGAGGCAGCCAGAGGCAACGCCTCGGCCCACGGTAGATCCTGTGGGCCGCACTCGTGGTGGTGCTGGTCAGCCACGATCGCGACACCCGTCCGCTTGAAGACGCCGTCGTACAGGTGCTTGATCGAGTAGAGGTTCGCCTTGTCGTCGTTCTCCACTGTGAGCCGCTTCTGGACGCCTTCGGGCAGCCGATCGAAGTTCCGGCACCAGGTGTCGAGTGCCTTGTCGCGGTCACCCTTCGCTGCACCCACGTGGATGTTGATCTTCGCGTTGCGGTTCTCAGGCTGCAGCATCATGTCCATCATCTTCTGGTGGATCTTGAGATCCGTGATGCAGTTCTGCACCACACGCTCAGTGTCAGATGCGAGGATGTTGAAGGGCCCAGGGTGGAGTGACAGGCGCTGACCGCCTTCGGCTGCTGTTACACCCACCTCAGCCAGCGCAGCTGCAATCCCCTCGATGTCTGGGAGGTCGTCGATGTTGTACTCAGATGCCCAAGGGAAGAGGCAGGACGTGACACGGAACACCTTGATCCCGTTCGCGTTGTTCCACTTCACCACCTCGATCAGATCTCTGCAGTTCTGCAGTGCTAGCTGTGAGGCGTAGCTGATGCCTTTCTGGTCGAACGTGCGGCGGATCATCGACCTCGAGCACTGGATGCCGCGGGTCTCTTGAAGTTCCATGTTGATGCATGCGTAACCGAGTCGAATCATCTTTACCTCGCGTGTGTATAGTACCACATTGCGTAGCCTGTGCACGTGTCGCACCATAGTTAGGTGTGTAGAGTAAACAATGCGTAGAGTTCTATCTGAAGCACTGAAGTATCACCTCGTCAATGACATACCCATGTCTGAACCTGTCTTCCGCCCAGGATCTGACGAGTTCTTCTCGCTGATCCGTGAGTGGCGGTCAGCATGGTTCGAGGGCCGCGTGAATGACGACCTGGTCGATCCTTGGCTTCTTGAGACCGACCTGGGCGAGTGGGGTCTGTTCGAGGGTGCTGAGGTTCCACTTGACTTCCCAATGCCAGAGGAGATCGCTGAGGCTGAGTATAAGGGGCGTCAGGTATCCCTAGGCAAGCCGTTCCGCGTGTCAGGCGGCGGTCACAAGTTTGCCGTCTACGTCCGTGACCCAAAGACAAAGAACATCAAGAAGGTGCAGTTTGGTGCACCCGGTCTCAGCGTTAAGCTCAAGGATCCAAAGCGGAGAGCTTCATTCGCAGCTCGTCATCGATGCGAGCAGAAGAACGACAAGACGACACCGGGATACTGGGCATGCAGGATCGGGCGCTATCCTAAACTTTTTGGCGGAAATACATACTATAGGTGGTGGTAAATGAAAAAAGTTTATAGAGATCTTCCCCTTGCAGAGGGTGCCAAGTATCGGCGCATCCTCAACGAGGGTGTTGCTGACGAGTGCACTTGGCACCGTGATGAGCGTGACCGCGTTGTGACAATCGTCGAAGGACGTGGCTGGAAGGTGCAGTTTGATAACCAACTCCCTGTGGCCGTCAAGCCCGGCGACACCATCCGCATCTTAGCTCAAGAGTGGCACCGTGTGATCCCGGGCCAAGGCGACCTTCTGATGATCATCAAGGAGGAAGCACCTGCTGCGGGTGAAGTTGACATCGCTGGTGTCGACGCCTTCGATCCTCGCTTCTCGGAGGAAGAGGATGACATGGAAGAGATCGAGCCTGAGCTTGCCAACCTTGACAACAAGGAGATGACAGCTGATATGGGCCCTGAGCTTCCTGTCGGGATGGAAGACGAGCCTGTTGCACCCGAAGGTGAGGAAATGATTGCTGAGATCCGTCGCCTGGTTCGAAGCGCCATTCTAGAAGCGAAGAAGAAGTCCGACCACGAGAAGGGATACAAGGCACCCGAAGGATCAGCACGCGATAGGAAGCTAGATGCTGCAAAGGCTGCCTACAAACGCGGTGATGTCCAAACAGCAATCAGGATCCGCGACGAGATGGAGAAGCAAGCGAGAGAGAAGCCCGGCTTCAAGCACCGCAGAAGCAAGTATACAGATCCAGATGAGTCAAAGCAACCTGCCGACTATCCACCTGTCATGTCAGAGAATGATGATCTCGACGAAGGGATCAGTGAGAAGACCCGCAAAGCTTTGAAGGCAAAAGCTGAGAAGCATAATGCACCACTCGGTGCACTGACAACTGTCTATCGCAAAGGATTGGGCGCTTTCTACTCTTCAGGAAGTCGACCTGGCATGTCAGCACACGGTTGGGCTATGGCTCGTGTTAACAGCTTCCTGAAGGGTGGCAAGGCACGGCAGGTTGATGCTGCACAATGGAAGAGTGTCCAGAAGCACCGAAAGAAGTAGTCAGATCTTAGCTGCCCACTCCCATGCATCATCTAGGTCTATCTTTGGATCGATCTCATTGCTGATGATACGCCAGACTGCTGAGTAGACTGCCGATCGACGAACCGACTTCTTCTTCACACTTGGGCGCTTTGCAACTCGCCTGACCATCTTCCTAAACTTTCGTGTTGCCTTCCTGCGCTCTTCAGGCGTCATAGATGCAAGAGCAGCGTCAATTGTCTTCTCATTACCTGACCCGTCAAATGCGTACGACATGTCACTTGCATTTGGTGGTAGTAGACCTAGCTCAAGGTAACGCAGCATCACTAGCATGCGTTTGTGCTCTGTGTTATTGAATGCTTCTTGCACAAAACTAAACCAAACATTTGAGACTGTGGGCGTGCTTGCGATAGTAGTCAATTAACACCTGTGTAGAAGGGGTGTTTACTTGGGGCCTTCGAGGCAAGGGATCCCGTTCAACTGAACAATAGACGTAAGCCATCAACTCCTGGCGCCTCTCTTACACCTCAAAAGATCAATTAGGTCACAGCAGCACTTACCTAACTGTCGATCACGACCCTTGTAGTTGGCGGTTGTGATACATTAAAAGAGAGTAACCTCTCTTTGTGCCGAATGGTTGGGGAGGAAGGATTCGAACCTTCGGTGGGCGGAGTCAAAGTCCGCTGTCTTACCGCTTGACGACTCCCCAGTGTGTGGTAGTCCCAACGGGAGTTGAACCCGTGCTACCGGCTTGAAAGGCCAGCGTTCTAACCGTTAAACTATGGGACCTTAAGTGGTGGGCCGAGTGGGGGACGATCCCACAACCTCGAGATTAAAAGTCTCTTGCTCTGCCAATTGAGCTATCGGCCCGTTTCTTACCTTTATATCTTACCAAGCTACCTGTCGTTTTACAACCTACGCCTCAGCGGGTGTAACTTCTTTTGGTTGTCTTTCCATCTCTCTGATGAAGTGCTTGACGATCTGCTTGATGTGCTCAGGTGGGTGAGGTGGTAGGTCAGCTCTGACTTGCTCAATCAGAAGCGCGGCTGCTTCTTCATCCCAATCGCAGAACTCGACTAGTTCTGTCCACATGGACAGTGCGTTGATCTGCGGGGGTAGCCACTCCATCACGACCTCACATCGTTACCTATCACTGCAGACGCATCTTTTCCCACTCGCCGTTCCAGTTTGTGTACTTAACCCGTCGAACTCCTCGCTTGCGCATGTATTCCTGGCACCAGGTGCAGGGCTTTGCCATCGTCACCTCACCGCGATGAGTGAAGCGCACAACATTCACAATTTCACCCGCACGAAGTTCACCGATGCGATCCATCAGGATCATCTCAGCGTGACCGCAGTAAGCGATGTTGCACTTACCCTTCTTAAACCTGCGAACAAACCGCGGAGACGACTTCTGGCAGTTTGCAGTAGCGATGAAAGATTTACCACGCTTGACGAAAGCGACCACATGGAAGCTGTCGCAAGGCGGTGCAATCTCAGCGAGCGACTTGTACTAGAGACACCGTAGTCATGATCACCTCTTTACCTACACATCTTACTATAGGTCGCTTGGGTTTACACGGGTGTGCACCATATTTATCGACATGACCCTAAGAAATGTGATTAGAAGAATTCTCCGTGAAGCATCGGCGCCAGAGGGGACGGGTGTCATGCCAGCCGGTGGCTTTGAGGGAACAGGTGTAGCACCTGCAGCTGGCGCTGAAGCTACTGCACCCATTGCTGCTCTGCAAGCTCGAGCTCGCGCTCCCGCCGCGCCCGCCGGACGTGCACTCGCGCCTGTCGGACTTCCACCAGGCCCTGTGGAGATCTACAACATGCAAGTTGACAGAATTGCACATAAAGCAGCCAAAGCACTGGGCATGATGGAATTGAAGTACTTGGCAAAGTCAAAGCGTACCTACGGTGCTGTTGCATACAAGGCCATCAGCCCGAACTACATGAACGTGGTCATCAAGATCGCGCCTGAGCACGAACTGCAGGGTTACTACAAAGTTGATGAGATCAAGCAGTCGATGCCTGAGGACGTCGCCAAGCACCTACCTGTCATCTACAAGCTGACCAACATGAAGAAGTTAGGCATTGAATGGCCCAAAGAGCATCCCAACGATCAAGAGCACAACTTGGGCATCATTGTCATGGAAGAGCTGGATACACTGCCCTACCCAATCTTCGACCTGATCAAGAGCCCACCTGCTGCAGACGATTTTGTGCTTGAGGTATTCTTGAACGACGACATCCTCTTCGGAGGCTTCATTGAGAAGTATCTGATAAGTCAGCAAGTCAACAACATGATTGAGAAGTTCTTGAATGAAGCAAAGCCCGACTACGATCTGAGTGACATTGAGGAAGTTAAGGCAGCGCTGAGGGAGCGTCTTGTCCTGTTGCGCAACTTCAAGTATCCACGCTTTGAACCCTCCATGTTCAAACGTGCCGATCTAAAGAAGCAAAAGCAGAGAGCTGACATCCTGATGCCACAGATCAAACGCCTCATCCAGCAGGCGCTGGCCAGATTTAGCCCGGGAATAGAGCTCATCTCAGATCCCGTCACAGAGCTCGCAAGTGAGTTTGGTGCTGATTTGACGAGTCAGGCACGTGCAATTCCACAAGAGCCGTCACAGGGCGGACACTTTGGTATCATGTCTGACGCAGGTATCCTCAATGACTTCAAGAAGTCAATCAAGTACATGATGAACCGCGGCATCTTTGTGTCTGATCTGCACGCCAACAATATGATGATCCGCCCGTTGACAGGTGACATCGTCATCGCTGACCTGGGTCACTTCGAGCTGGAGCAGAACCTGCCGAATGCAGGTTCACCTATCTAAGAACACGCAGGATCTGGCGGATCGATTCACGAAGTGTGGCCTCTGGCCCCAACGCCTTTACAACGAGGTTGTAGGAGTTGATGTCGTTCTTCGTGTAGCGTGACACGTAGCCGATGAAGTCAGGAACTTTTGCAGTGGGAATTCCTTGACGCAGTGCCTGCCTGATGTCGGGATCCCGCTCTGCAACAGCGAGTAGATCGTCGAACGTGAGCAAGCTGTTAGGTGAAGCATTGAGCATCAGCTGATCCAGGATCGTCTGTGGAACCTCAGTGCGCTTGACGACCACCTCACCGTCTGCATTAAGCACCTGGATGCCACCTGGAAACTTCAACGTGTATGTCTTGCCTGTCTGGATCGACCGCACCTTCGCGATGAAGGCAAGCAGGAGGTTTCTGAAGACACCCTTGAGGCCTGTCCCTGTCCCCGCCATCAGCCAAGCTGTGTTGCTGGGATCCTGGCTGAGCATGAGGTCGATCTGCACGTGGTCAGGGTCACCTGGGCCCTCCGTCTCTCTACCTGCGATGGGAAACCGTAAGTGGACGTTGTCGCCAACCAGAGCCACGTTCTCTGCACCCAAGCGTGATGACAGATTTGTCCGCAGCGTCTGCTTGTAGAGCTGCCGCTCGTCGTCGTCCATCGCCATGACGGGGCCAACCGCGACGTCCAGGTCGCCACTCTCATCCTTTTTGCCTGCAGATCCGATCGTCGCGATCTCCTCGATCCCAAACTCTCTGAGGATCTGCTCCAACTTCGTCAGTGTCGCAGGAATTTCCTCACGCTTGATCTTTGTGGTTAACGCAGAACCGTCTGGTGACTTAAAGACGTTGCCACTCATATTCTATACCTCCCACCTATTTCTTTGCAACCGACGCATCCTGGTTTCATTCGTTGTATTATTCGTGGGCTGCTCGAGGGGTGCACCTGCATCGAAGTAGGCGGCGAGAGCAGGATTACCGCTGTAGGCGAAGAAGCCGCGTAGCTTGTTGAAGGCTGTGAACATCCCGGTGATCTTCCGAAGCTTGCCCTTCCACCTGAAGACGACGCCCTCGACCGCTTTCTCAAAGTCGTCAGCGTTGTCGCCGATGCGGGCAAGTGCCACTCGGATCCCCTCGGCACGCTTGGGATCAACCAGTGACTTGATGTCCTCGAAGTCGTCACTCACACGCTTGACAGCAGCTCTGAGACGCTCACCCGATGCCGTATCGTTCGATGCGAGGACGAACTCCAGCGTTCTGAACAGATGTAGGCCCAGCTTCTGGATGATGCGTTCGAATGGGATCATCGCCTCATCGACGTAGGGCGACTTCTCCATCGCTTGGACACGCTCCCAGAAGCCTGGGCCCACCCGCTTAGCGTCAGCAGCACTGAAAGCCCCCTTGTTGCCCATCAACCTTGCTGCCACACGCTCTGCAAGTGCACCTTCGATGCCATCGTCAGACAATTTCTTGGTCACCAGCTTAGTGATTAGATCACCGATCGTGTTGCTGTCTGTCAGGCCCACCTCGCTCATCAGCATGTCAAGTGATGTGTTCAGATCAGCGATCAGCGCGGGTGCATCGGGAGCTGCCCGCTGTGAAAGGATCGGTACCGGGCCCACCTGAATGTCGGCGCCCTCGCTCTCAAGGTAGCTGCCTGCGAAGTCAGTGAACTGTGCATAGGCAGCTTGATCAACTTCTGCGTCGGGTGCCAACGCTTCGGCCCGGATGAACCTGATGTGGTGCTTCTCATAGGGAATGGTGTTCGGGTTGGTCGGAACAAGCATCGCTGTCTCGACGACCACCTTCCCTTCCTGGAACACCATGTCTGCCAGTGCTCGATCGGCGTCGACTGCCCTCTGCAGGCCCTCAAGTGAGTTGACATACGCGTGCTGCACAGTGGGTTTGTCAGCGTACTTCTCACGGTACATGTCGGCTGACATGCCACCCGCCTGGACACGGGCCCAAGTTGCACCCTTGCTGAAGCCCTCAACCTGACCATTGCGTACTGTGATGGTGAGCGCCTGACCGTCCATCTTCTCTTGGACATCCTCGAGATGCCCGTTGAGAACGACCTCAAACACCTCGCGGAGCTCACTGAGGGGCATGTCGACGTCCTCGTAGAAGCTGAGAATGTGTGCTTCGAGGCCTGCACCTTCTGCTTCTAGCAAGATCTCTCTGATCATCTCTCTCAACAGCTTAGCTGACAAGGAACCCCCTGATGAGCAATCGAATCAGATGCTCACTGACTGGCACTCCCCTGATCAGGATGTCGATCACTTGAGCACGCTCCTCATCGTTGAGCACAGCGGGTAAGAAGCGACTGATTGCATCGGGATCTTTGGTCATGATCGCTGCGCGAACATTGCTGCCTCTGATGCGCACTCTCTGCTCCGCCTCTTCGGGTGAAAGCTCAGGATGCTGCATCATGAACTGCTGGACGACGCGCTCGTCGCCCGCACCCTCCTCGTAGCCTGGATCGAACTGTAGCTTACCTGTCTTGACAGCGTCACCGAAGTACGCCTCTTCCTTGGGAGTGTCGATGTGACGCGTGAAATCCTCGAGTGAGTCGCGCTCTCCGTAGATTGTGAGCAGCTCAATCGACTCGGGATCAATGCCCCAGTCAGTGAATGAGAAGATCGGGAGACGCTTGACACCCGCAAACTCAGAAGCAGCTGCAAATGTCATCGCAATGGGCGAAGGTTTTGCCTCCACCACGTGCACGGTTTTACCAGAAGCATTCAGCTCCCGCTCAATTGCAACCTTGTAGATGTCAAAGATCTCTCTTGCCATCTCCTTGGTGTAGTCGTACTCTGAACCCTTCTGACGTGAAGCAATGCCGTAGAATAGGAAGACAGCATCGTTTTCCCTGCAGATGCCTTCTCGTCCACAAGCATACAGCAGCTTGCTGTAGTGTCCTGTCGTGAAGGGCTTAAAACCACCGCCGTAGATACCAACTCTCATTTAAAACCTGCTTCTAATATCTATGTGGTCGGGGTTCTTTGTTCAGGACGAACGCCACTCTTCAGCACAATCTCGCAGATGTGATCGAGCCGCTCGATGTGCTCGTATGCAGCCCACGGATCCTTCGCAACTGCACAGACACCGTGTGCAGCTTGCCCCACGACATCATAGATCCGATTTCCCATAAGGTCGGTCATCGCGTTGAATGTCGCCTCAGCAAGATCTTTTGACGTAGCGGGCAGCTTTGAGACAGACGGACCCACTCGTGTGTATCTGTTGACCTCGGGAAATGAGGCAGCAAGCAGTTGAAGATCCCATCCTGCGAACATCGCAGCGACAATGTGTGTGGGATGCAAGTGAACGACTGCACGCGTTGCAGTGTTCTCAAGCTGTAAGAGACGGTGCATCTCAAGCTCCCCTGACGGGGGATTGCCGCTGGTGTCTTCAAGCGTCCCATCATCAAGCATCTTGATCTTGACAATGTGCTCTGGGTGGATGATCGTCTTGCGCCACCCGCTGGGTGTGATGTAGAGGACGTCAGAGCCTTTGCGCCTGAGTGAGATGTTCCCATCACGGGTGGTGATCCAGCCCTTGTCATAAGCGCGACGCATGACGTCGCCGATCGCAGTCAACATTTTATCAACCCTTTAACAGCTGCTGCTGCTTTGTGCCCCCGTCGTATGCCAATGCGAGGCCCATCTTGATGAGCTCCTCATTGCAGCACACTCCCCCCTTTGTGTGGATCTTGCCTAACCAGCGGCCGTACTTATCCAAGCCTGCGCTCTCCAGGAAGACGTCCTTACCTAGAATTTGGCCTCTGAGCCAGTCACGTGCTTGGACAGCTTTTGCCTTCAGCGCAGGATCCTTGGATGTGATCTCAGCGGTGTCGATCCCTGTCAGGCGCACCTTTAACTTGCGCAGTGACATCGAGAAGCCTAGATCTATGTCCACGGTGACCGTGTCACCATCATGAACATCAGTAACATGAGCGCGGTAGAAAAAGCAACGGTCATCCATGTTTTACCTCTGGAGTAATTATGGATGACCTTGCAAAGTCTATTGTGTTCTTTTCTTGAAGCCCCACGTTGGGGTTTGACTATGACAATTTGGACAAAGAAATCTAAGATTATCTCTGGAATTATTTCTGTTATTTCCATCAATATGATCTAAAGCAAGAACAATAGGCTTTCCTTGCCATTCGCTTATATTGCAAAAAAGGCAACAACCATTTTGATCTATAAGAACTCTTCGTCGCTTTTCAGGTTGAGGTAAATCAATCCATGATGATTTCTCATATTTTTCCTGTCTTAAACGTCGATTTGTTTCAATGCCCTTCAAGATTGCAAGACGTTTAGTTTCTGAGTCTATGTTTGACCAGCCTTTATTTTTAGATTGACTAGGTCTACCTTTTAGCGTGCACCGAACACGATCGTTAATCTCATTTCTCTTCTCAGATGTAGAAAAAGACTTTGCGCATTTCTTGGAGCAAAATCTTCCAGATCCATACGCTTCTTCTATTTCTTGATTACATCTTTCACATTTCATGATCAAATCATAACATTGTTTTCTTGATTTATATGGCAGGGGAGGTTGGGATCGAACCAACGAATACAGGCTTCAGAGACCCGTGACTTACCGCTTGTCGACTCCCCTGTTGTGTCAGTATCAAATGGTGGAGCGACCGGGAGTCGAACCCGGGAGAGAAGAATGCAAATCTTCCAGTTTCCCACTAGCTTATCGCCCCATTTAATGGTATCTATTCTACTGGCGTATCTTTTGCCTCATCACTCTTGCTACCTGCAAACTTCCTTGCTGCCTCGCCTGTGATGAAGAAGCCACCCAGCCACTGCATCAGCTGGATCCAGTCGTTTGATGTCAACTTACCAAACCCAAGTAGTGTCGTAGATATTATTGTGATGATGATGAAAGCAAAGAGAGAACGCCAAGAGAAAGGCGAGTTCTTTGATAGAAGGTTGTGGAGGGAGAGTTCTCTCCTCTTTCTGGCAGGTCGCATGCCTGCTAAATATCAAGCTGGTGGGGATAGTCGGACTTGAACCGACAAGGCCTCACGGCCGGCGCATTTTGAGTGCGCTATGGTTGCCATTTCATCATATCCCCAAAGTGGTGGCTCCTTCCGGATTCGAACCGGAATACCCGCAAGGATGGACGATTTTAAGTCGTCGGCGTCTACCGTTCCGCCAAGGAGCCATGTTTCTATCATATAAGGTCGATACTTATTTTACATGATGAACGAAAATCTTATTCGGCTTGCGATTCGTAACATCCTGCTAGAGGACGTTCAAATAGATCCAGTGCTTTTAGGAAAAGTGGGCGACAACGTTGCATTCGTCTTTGGAAAAGGTGCAAGGCAATTTCTTGCTAAGAACAATTTCACGCCAGAGGAAGTGGGTTACATCGTAGGTCGCCTAAACAATATAGCACTCGATCAATTCAATCGATATGATGACGACTTCATCAGATCCGGTAGAAAGTTTGGCCTAAAACCGTCAACTCTCAAGGCAATGGCAATTGAAGAAACCACACTGGGCAAGAACCTTCAGAACACACAGGGAAGCTCAGCGGCAGGTATCATCCAGATTACCAAGCCCACACTGGCAACATTCAATAAAAATTTGCCTAAAGGTGTAAGTTACAATTATGATGACTTGCTTACAAATCCTGAGAAATCTATTGAGATTGCTGCGCACTACATTGATCACTTCTTGATCAAGGGTAAGGGCCTCGGAAACGATAGAAAGGCAATTCTGAAAGCTTACAAGACGGGACCCGACTCAGAAAACTACGTCAAGCGTGTTGAAGCTTTCAAGAAATTTGTCGATCTAGTCGACAAGATCTAAGCACATCCTATAAACTTGTTGCTGTCCCTGCAGGCACGGTCACTTCTACAAACGGGTAATAAGTACCCTCTGAGTTTAGGTTCCGCGTGTCTGTCCAGATGAGACGTCCACCCCAGTAGACGTTGATCGTCGTGTCATTCCTACCGTTATACACTGAACCAGGATAGTCGTGGACGTAGACAGTGTACGTCCCGCGGGCAGGGGAGTCGATGTTGATGTTCTCTGGGCCTGTTCCTGGGATGTCATCGAGGTCGAGGATCGGGTTGTCTGCCGTGCCTGAGCTGCCCCATTCGAGGCCGCTGGTGCAGTTTGCGTAGTAGCAATCTGTGAAGTAGTCAGCAAGCGTTCCGCCAGGCTGAAGCAGGTGCAGATCCATGTCGTCACCGCCGTACGTCCAGAACATCTCCACCCAGAGCCCATCACCAGCTGTGGCTGTAAGTGTGGCGTAGCAAGGATCCGATGCAAGGCCGTCGTTGTCGAAGACGATCAACTCGCCCACGTACTCGCCGGCGACGTCAGGTGAGAAGTTGCGTCTGTTTGCGCTCCCAGCGGGCATCCCAGTTGTTGCACCAGGTGGTGATGACACCAGCGTCCACTCGTAGTCGACGATGCTTCCACCATCAGTGTCGTATGATGCATTGCCGATCCAGTCAGCTGCCTCGTGGATCGCAAGCACTTCAGCAGGGTCAACAGAACAGACGGCGACAGGTGCTGACAGCGGTGGGGGTGCCGTGTCGGCAGTGTCACCCGTATCTGTGATCGTCTCTGCTCCTGCTAGCAGAGGCACACTAAGATTAGGATTGCTAGGATCATTAGAAAGAATTTGAAGCTCACCTGCTGTCTCACTCCCGTCAGATGTGTATGTGATTGTTAGCTCTGCCTCTTCACCGGGCAGATAAGTTCCGATCAGGGGTTCAACCAGTGTGAACGTCTCTCTGCCTGTTCCAATCTGCATGGCTGTCACATTAAGTGTAACGTCACCTGTAGATGACATTGTGATGATCTGTGACACAGCATCACCGGCAGGTACAACGCCGAAGTCAACTGGGTTGGGCTCTACCTGGATCTGTGGTGTGCCATCTGCCGGTGGATCCTTGATGGGCTTGATAGTGTTATCCATGCACCCGATCGGTAGGAGTGCAAGTGCTGGAATTAGAAATGTGTTTAAGCCACGCATGATTTAGCCTCTTATAATAGTAGAATGAAGATAAATATTGTTCATGGTGCTTTAGCAAGAACCAGAGGAGATTTAGATGATTGAAAACAAGAACAGTGCTTTCATTGTCAGAGAACGTGTCGAGGGCCTCGAGAAGCTTGTCAACCAAGCTTTAGAGATCGATGGCCTCAAGGACATGGCAAAGGACGTCACAAAGCGGGTACTTGATGAGGCGCTTGAGAATGGAAAGACAGAGATCAAGGAAGCTGCAAAATCTACCGTCCAGGAAGCAAAGGAATTCATCCTCTCCGAGAAAGAAGTGATGTCTGTCGACATGGACAAGCGTCTTGATGCAGCAAGATCTGAATTTCAGAAGGCGCTGGTCGATCATCTCAACTCAGTTGAGGATCGCATCACAAAGGCAGAGAGGCTGTTGAAGATTGCAATCGTCCTCTCGATCCTCTCTGCCCTTTGGAGCGGCTTAGCTATCTGAGCGTGTAATCACTGCAGAACTTTCTGTCTGTCGCTGGTAGATCTACTTCCCCTGTCCTCGGCAGGTGATCTGCAAGCGACATGACCTCATTTGCAGCAGCTGACGCTTCTTCATCAGCATTGCTCCACACTTCGTTGAACAGCCGCGCCACATACTGACGACGGGAAGCAAAGAAGTAGCGCATGACTATCATGTTTGTGCTGCTCTTGGCGTCCTTGCGATCAATCTCTGTCTGCAGACGTGCCGCGACAAGTGACATTACTGCAAGCTCCGCACCGATGTCAACGAGCCGTGCAAGGTTAAGCTGACGCATCTCCAGCTTCGGCCCCTTGAGAACCATCTGGTGGAAGAGGGTACGACCCAACCGCCGCACTTCACTCTCGATCCACTCAAGTTGGTCACGTAGTTCACCGTCGTAGTTTAAGAAGGGGCTCATCAAACTACCTACCCACGTCTTCAGGTACCAAGTTGGGTAGATCAGCGCGCACTTGCCAACGACCTTGAGTTTATCCCAAAGTGAGGCACCCTTCTTGAAGAGGCCTCCGGCATTGCGAAGGTGACCGTCAAGAGCCTCTCTGGCGATGAAGAGGTGCATGATGTCTGTGGTGCCTTCGACGATCCGGTTGATGCGGGTGTCTCGAAGCACTCGTTCCATTGGGAAGCCGACCTCGCCGCGACCGTCAACTGACCTGTCTGTCTCAAACCCACGACCGCCACGAAGCTGGAACGCCGTGTCTGCCACCTCCCAGCTCCTCTCACTGTTCCACATCTTGGCGGTTGCAGCCTCCATGCGGATGTCAACATCGTGCTTGTCACTAAGCGCTGCGCCGTAGAGTGCCAGCGTCTCCATCGCATATGTGAGGCTTGCAATCTCAGCCAGCTTCTGTGCACCCGCCTCATGACTGCCTACAGCCTTACCCCACTGGGCACGACTCTTGGCCCAGGATGCTGAGAAGTCACTGACGTCTCTGGAGACGAATGCTGCCACTGCTGGGATGCCGAGACGACCATCGTTGAGAGTTGTCAGTGCAAGCTTGAGGCCCTTGCCTTCACCGAGGATGACATTCTCTGCAGGAACCTTGACATTTCGGAACCTGATGAGGCCGTTCTCAATGGCACGAATGCCGAGGAACCTGCAGCGGTGGACAACCTCGAGGCCCTCGGAACGTCCCTCAACCACAAACGCCGTAATGCCCTTCCTGCCGTCAGAAGAAGTTGTCCTTGCCATGACGACGTAGAGATCTGCCAGCGTGCCGTTCGTGCACCAGAGCTTCTCACCGTTGATGACCCAGGATCCATCCTCCTGCTTGACAGCCTCGGTGACCATGCTCGCAGGATCGGAGCCGGCGCCAGGCTCGGTGAGCGCGAATGCGGAGAGCTCACCCTTAGCGATACGTGGAAGCCACTTCTTCTTCTGTGCCTCAGTGCCGAATAGCTTCAGGGGCTGTGGAACGCCAATTGACTGGTGTGCTGACAGCGTGGCTGCTGTTGAACCGCAGTAACGGGCTACTGCACCGAGAATGCGAACATAGTTTGTCTGTGAAAGGCCAAGCCCACCGTACTCCTTGGGGATCTTGATACCGAAGAGGCCTAGCTCTGCGATGCCCTTCCAGACGTGCGGTGGGATCTCCTGTGCCTTGTCGATGGCATCACCGTCAAGATTGTCCTTGGCCCATGCCTCGAACTTCTCAATGACCTCATCACCCTCTTTACGATCAATCTCACTCTGCTCTGGGAACGGATAAGCTAAAGACATGTCCAGATCACCCATGAACATTGATGCCATGAATGACTTTGACTTCCAGTCAAGTTCTCGGCTCTCCTCAGCAACCTGAATTGACTTTGCTTCCTCGGCATTGCGATTTTTATTGTCGATCAAAGTATTGCTCCTGTTTCTCTATTATATTAGATTTTATGTGTTGTTCAAGCTGCGCTGTCTAATAGATCTCCATCCATGCCACAGTAGCTGTTCCCATGAACGGGTCTGTTGCAACTCGGAGCGTCTCAACCACAGAACCATCGTCTGGTGTCGCAGTTCCGTAGAGCACAGTTCCGTACGCTGTGATCGCAACCCCGGAGACGTAGCCCGTCTGCTCCATGTAGGGTGTGTCAGCTGATGTCGCCTCTCCGTCACCGTCAGTATCGAGGCCTGGGCTGCAGTCATCGAAGCGGATGCCGTACACGCGTCCCACTCCCATCTCGCACCTGTCAGCATCGGGCGTGTAGGTGCTGAAGTAGATGACGCCCGCGTAGACAGATGGGTCAGCTGTCAACCCTTCTCCTGCAGCGAGCGGATAGTAGCCGTCTCGTCCGTTGCATGGGATCGGTTCAGCTCGAGAGGCGCAGTCGAGGGGTTCGGCATCCTTCATCGCGAAGAAGTAACCTGTCCGCCCCGAGCTACGGTCGTAGGGTGTGCCTGTTCCCCAGTAGACGCCCAGGCCTCCATCGCGGAGCCAGGAAGTCGTTGCTGAGTAGAACACCTCGGGCCTTGCTGCGACACCGTTCGTCCCATCTGTACCTGTCATCGGATCGTAGAACTTGCACCAGGTCAGATCGTCCGGGTCGCGGGTGTTGATGATCGCCTTATAGATCCACGAGGAACCCGGGCTCTCCGCATCGGTTGGGCCCAGACCGCCTTCATCAGTGGGTCGATATGCCGTCGTCACCGGGAAGTAGGCGACATCTCCGTCGCCGTCGCCGTCCACGTCCACCACAGCAAGCGCTGAGGAGATGTAGGCATATTCCAGACGGTCGGCTCCACCTCCGTAGTTGACTGCGCCCGGTGTGGTCGTCAGGTCCGGGAATTCCGATCCGACGTTGTCACCTTCCCTGCTGTAACCCACACTTTCCGTCCCGCGCCAGTCGTCACCCACATTCCACATGTAGAGGTTAGCCTCGGTGCTCCGCCAGTAGTCATTGCCACTGTCACCGGTGTAACCCACAGCACGTCCGCCGCCCCACATTGCCACCCACTGGTCGCGGGCTCGGGATGGGATCGTCGAATCGTAGACATTGAAGACGGTGGGTCGTCCTGTGGTCATGCCCATCGCTGTAGTGTCGACGGTGTTCGTCTGTTCCCAGAGGAACTCGGGTGATGTCGGATCTGTGATGTCCAGCGCGAGAGTTACCGGGCCACCCATACCCTGCTGGACGACCACAACGCGGTGCCACTCTGAACCGTCGGGTGACTTCCTCCCATCCGCATCTTCATCGATCCACACGTCTTCCACGACCGGGCTGCCGTCGAACAGGAAGGTGCGTCCGTACCACATCAGGTCGATGAGGCTCCCCGCCCACTCCTCGTCCTTGTCCCGCAGGAGCAGATAGCCGGGGATCCAGGCCCAGAGCTCTTCACCGGCCTCGTCGTCAGTTGGAGTTGCAGGATCATCTTCCAGCCGGAACGCGTGGAGCATGCCATCATTCGCTGCGATTAACACAATCCCGGGAACCTGCCGACCTTCCAGATCAGCGAGGAAGGCACGGTAGGTTGGGTCGACTGCGTACATGTCATTGCGACTAGTCACCACGACCGGGATAGAATAGGGTGAGTCGCCCAGCTTCCAGCTGCCTCTTGAACCTGCGGCGGGATATGCCTCGGCCAGCGTGAGATCGATGAACCGGAACTGCGCGGTCGGCAGCCCTCGAGCGAAGTCGATCATGCTCTGAAGGTCATCACCGTCGACGATGCAGTCACCGTCCAGATCGTAGGATGAGTTAGCAGCGCAGGGAGATGTCCCAACCGTCGTGTCCAAGTACGTCGACAGAACTGAAGCTGAGGCACCCACCGTCCTCGCGAACTCGTAGTCGAAACCCAATCTTCCTGATGCACGGTCAGCTGCTAGTCCACCCAGGCTCGCTGCACCGTCCTCCCAGGTGTAGATGTCCCGCTTACCTACGCCGTCTCGATCTTCTGGGTTGTCCTCAGATGCCTCGACCGGTCGGCTGACTAGTAGATCTCCTGCATCCCAGACTGCTCCGCCATAGGCACTCGGCCCCTCGTACAGGACTTCTCCGTACGTTGGTGATGCTGGGTCGATGTCGAGCCTGTAGTCACGGACGTGTCCCTGTGCCAGCGGGTTGATGCCAGTCAGCTCAAAGAACGTGTAGATGAGATGAGATCCGTCCGCTGAGAGGACCGGTGATGACCGCGTGTAGGTGCCTGCTGAGATCTCCGCGACCACGTTGAGGATGGAACCCAGGATCTCGTCGCCTGTGTCGACGTTGTCGTAGGTGCCGTCGCCTGCCGTGTTTGACGAGGCGTTGAGGAATAGGTTCTCACCAATCGACCCTGCTGCCACGTTGAGGCCCACCGTGTGGACGATCGCGCGTTGAGTTCCGCTCAGGCTGCTGAGATCGGAATTGTAGAGGTGTGCCACCACGTTGTCGTAGAAGCACTGGGTGTCTGGAGATCCCAACCCGCCTGCTGTGCAGGCTACCTCAGTGGATGAAGCTGACGATGCCATCGCATAGCTGAAGCTCACCTGGTCGTCATCTGCGGGTCGATCCTTCGTCAGGACGACTAGATGAACCTCAGTGCAGGAGTAACCGATCGGCGACTCCGCCCAGTCCCCAGTCATCCCGTCTCCGTCGTTGTCCAACTCATCAGCCGTTGACGTCTGCTTCAGGTAGCTTTCACCCAGATCCTCCAGGACTTCAGCCAGGTTCCTCGTGGTCCCGTGGGTCGCGACGCTTGTCAGCGCAGCTGCAATCTCGGGATACGATGATCCAACCGGAGCAATGGGATAATATGCATCGGATCCTGCCGATGACACTGTTCCCACCACACCGTATTGTGCGTTATCGAAGTGCCGTGTGACACTCTGGATTGCCTGCTTAACATCAGAGAGGCACGAGTCACCGGATGTCGATCCATCACATGGTGTGTCCATGTCAGATGACAGATCAACCACAAAGATCACGACAGGCGGGACCATCTCGATGTTCGATAGCATCTCGTCTGTGCCAGTGGCGGATGCCCATGCCGGCATGATGAGCGACAACAGAAGCGGTGTGAACATGCTACCCTCTTCTATAATCTATCTACGCTTTTGATCGAGTACAATGTTGTGTATTTTACCCGACGTCTGGAATTCCCAACGCATCAAATCGGCTGTCAAGATCTCTAGGATTGATTACTCGTAAGTCACTCGTGGCATCGTAACTGCCCACATCATCGTAACCTGAACCCGCTGCCCTGTAGACAGAGGGCAAAGATTTTGCAGGTGTGCGGTGCTTCCAAGCGAGTACGTGCACACTTGAGATCCTGATAGGGCCCACAGACAGGACTTCTTTCTCAGCGCTGCGCTTCTTAAGTGAGTCACCGACCCAGCTGTCTTCTAGATCGTAACCCGCTATTGAGATGTCTATGAACGTGTTGTCCTTGGCGGAAGCTTCGTAGACGATTGGAACGCTAAAGTCAGCACCAGATGCACCACCCCCAGCTGCAAAGTCAGCAGCCACTTCTAGCTTCTTTGACCACGAGTCTGCGGGTCTATTCGAGCTGATGACACCTGACTTCTGAATTGTCTGGATCACTTCGAAGTTTGATTTCCAAATCTGTGTGTTGGATCCCGTGTTGCTTTCAAGAATCGAGTCATAGGATACACCGAAGTTTCTCTCAAACCAGCCTGCTGAGACACTAACACCCCTGTAGGCTGGTCCTCGCTTGTACATCGCAAGTGTGTCCTTGTATGTGGGATCGGATGCAATCGTCAAGAGATCGTCGACAGCAGCTTGATCTATAGGATTCCGAAGATGGTTCATTATGAAGTCGATGACGATCTTACGAAGTTCAGCTTCGCGAGCAGTGTCGGGCTCGATGTCATTCATGATGGCCTTGCGTTCTTCATCGGAAGCCCAGAATGGTAGCTTGTCAAGCTTTGTGGCCTGGCTGTTCCGTCCGCTGGGCCAGAGGTAATTACCGACTAGATCCTTGGCATCTTCCTGCAGGATCATGCGGATTAGTGATCGAAGTCGAGCATCTTGGTGCATATCAGTAATTATACACAGACATGAAAAATGCGGCTTTTGGAACACCCCCAGAGCCGCGAACTGTGCCAACCTACGATTTGGACGGGATTGCTGTCAGGATACCCGCGTCTTCGATCTCTGATCAAGAGCCGATAGTACGGAGACGGCAGGATTTGAACCTGCGGTTAGCTTTCGCCAACGATCCCTTAGCAAGGGATTGGTTTAAGCCGCTCACCCACGTCTCCTAAATCTTACTTGCGCTGGACGAACTCGTAGAGTTCCTCGGCGAGTGCCTTGATCTGTGCTGCCGTGGGCGCGCTAGGAAGCGGCTCGAGCTGACGTTGACCCAAATCTGCATTGCGTCGAATCCTGTCGCACTCCCGGTGCCACTGCTCGAAAAGCGTGCTGCGTGCGTCATTGAGAATGTTGTATCGAATATCGTAACCAGTTGCCATTTTTTACTCCTGTGTGTGTGTGAATGACGGTGTTAATGTCGACCGTCTGCGACCTTATAATTCTCCCAAGATCGGGAGAACTGTAAACTACTCGACAGGGCCTGACGTCGAACTAAGCCATGCCTCGATCTCCGATGCCTGTGTGTCACTGATCTCCTTGCCGAGCTGGTGGCGACCCATCAGCTTGATCGCTGTCTTCAGGTCGGGTGCCGAGGCATCGTGGAAGTAGGGAGCCGTTTCTGTAGCATAACGAAGAGGTGCCACCTTGAACACCATCTTATCCGCATCGTCCTTGGTGAGGCCGAACTTACCCTGATCTGACTGATTGGGCCAAGGCGACACGGCACCCAGCTTCATGAGAGCACTGCCTCCGAGAAGCGCACCGCTGTGACAGCCTGAACAACCGAGCTCCACGAAGTTGGTGACACCCTGCTTCTCAACATCACCCAGCGCATTGTCGTCACCCATCAGGAACTTATCCCACCTGCTCGGCTTCGTCAGCGTACGCTCAAAGGCGCCGATCGCAAAGCCCACATTGTGGAAGGTGACAGGGTCATCCTGATCTGGGAATGCGGCCTTGAAGTCGGCCACGTAGGTGTGGTCGTTCTTCAGGACAGATACCACAGCAGCCTCATTCGGCATCGCCATCTCACCGGCAGCAAGGATGGGCCCGAGTGCTTGTTCCTCAACATTGTGCGCCCTGCCATCCCAAAACTGGGAGATCTGGCCTGCGGCGTTGAAGACGGTGGGAGAGTTGCGTCCTACTGGGTGGCGGTCGTGACCAAGAGAGAAGGCCAAATTATCAGCGCCGTTCGTCTCAAGGTCGTGGCATGAGTTACAGGAGATCTTGCCCGACGCTGAGAGCTTTGGGTCGCGAAAGAGACGTGCGCCCAGTGCGATCATCTCTGATCGAGGCGCATCAAGGCCACCAAAGAAGTCAACGGGGAGAGGCTGAAATGCTGCAATCTTTGCACGGTCGAAGGCCTGCGCCTTGACAGGCTCTGGAGAGGGTACGTCGTTAGAACATGCAAGAAGGAGTGTGAGAAGGGCGATCATCTGTTATGTCCTGTTTGTTTGTTGAGTTAAAAACCGACGCCCAAATTAATAGGCGTCGGTTGTAATTGGCGGAGAAGGTGGGACTCGCACCCACAACGGGCTCTTAACCCGCGACAGTTTTCAAGACTGCGTCCTCATCTGGCCGGATCCTCTCCAATTTATTTCTTCTACACTTAGTATATTCTCTAGAGAAGCAATGTTCAACAAAAAAGTTTGGGAGAAGCTTTCTAACACGACGACCAACTATTTGTGGTTGTTCATCGATTTTCTCAGCTAACAACTGAACCCAACCGTACTTTGAAAAATCAATCTCACCAGTCTCATGTAGACGAAGCACTTCTTTCTTGAAGTCTTCCTCAAACTGAGCCTTCATCTCTTTGAGCTTGATCATTGCTTCATCAACCTTTTTCTTTTTAGGCTGTCTGGCACGTTGTGGCCTTTCGCCCTTGATTTCTTTTCTCTTATCGTAATCTTTGTTTCCAGGTCTTAAAACTTCTGTATTCTTTTTATTTCCCTTGTTGTGCCAGTTTCTGTACTTTGGTGTTAGAGCGTGGCAGTTTGGGCAAAGAACTTGAAGGTTTTCGATCACATTGTTCTGATGATTTCCATCAATGTGATCAATTTCTAGGATTGTAGAACCACAAGGTCGTCTCTCATCAAAACCGCACCTTGTGCATTTGTATGAGGCTTTTTGCAGAAGGTAACTCCTTCTAAGTCCTCTACCCGACGATACCCAGTTTTCTTCTATTAAGTCAAAGAAGTTAGTTAAAAAGTCATCATTTGGATGATTTGTTGCAAAATGACTTCTAAGTGTCCTAAACGTGTCTGTTTCAAACTTACAGATGCATTTCATAATTCGAACTCCTAGTTCTAAATATCACATTCAAAGTGATTTGAACCAAGAGTTCCAATTAAAAGTGGTGCCTCACGAAGGACTTGCGCCTTCCTCTCGGGGTTACAAATCCCGTGTGTCGCTATCTACACTTGTAAGGCAATTTCCCGACCCCTGTTCCCCGGGCCGGCCTGCGGGTTTTAATCAGCCCTCAGCTGCTGCAGTGTCTGCAGTGTCACCACCGGTATCTGCGCCAGTGTCCTGAGCAGAAGTGTCCTGGGTGTCGCCAGTGTCAGAACCGGTGTCCTGAGTGGCGGTATCAACTGGGGTGCCTGCAGTATCACCTGCAGTGTCAGCCTTGTCACCACCGCAACCGGTGAGCTGAGTTGCTGCGAGCGCTGCGAATACCATTACGATTACTGTCTTCATGTTATCTCCTTATGACTTTATATTATAGTTTGCATAGCTCAAGTTTTTAACGTGAGCACATCTTTTTATCTATCTACTAACTGACGTTAGCCATCAGCAGGATTGGCAGAGAGAAGAGGATGATACCTCCGACTATGATCGCTGCCAACTCTAGCTTTGCCTTTGTCTCGAAGTTCATTGTCGCCTCTTGATGCATGACTATCTTATCTAATTGCGTCATAGTTTACAAGACAACGTGCGTGTTTGTGCGAAGCCCCGAGATGTTGCACCATACTTAAATATGTGAGGTGTGCTGTGATTTTACTTAGCTTTCTACTGGGCTGCATTCATAGATTTGATCCACGTCTGACAGCTGGTCACGTGGCCGTGAAGGAGATCATCCTTGCCTGCGAGGATGAAGATGCACAGACGTGCAAGATCGGCGGAGCAGCAGCGGCAGGCACAGCAACACGGATCACCTGGAACGACAACTACTACTGGTTGACTGCAGCACACGTCTGCAGCCTGAGCAGTGGGCTCGGTACCTCGCTTGCTAGGCAGGTCGTCATTACGTCAGGCGGATCAGGAGAGCAGACACCCGTTGAGCGGATCACATACAACGTGAGCTCTGATCTCTGCTTGATGCCTGCAAAGCCCGGCCCAGCAAGAGAGATCGCACAAAAGGATCCTGCACTCGGAGAGCCAGTCAGCATCATCGCCTACCCAGGTGGAGCCTTCAGTTCAAATACACTACCTATCTACGATGGTAGGTTCACTGGACGCAGCGAGGGCCGGTGTCTCAGCACAATCCCAGTCGCAGGTGGTTCCTCCGGCGCGGGTGTGCTAGATGAGGATGGTGAGGTCGTCGGGGTCGTGTCAGCCGTGATGAAGTCGTTCAACCACTACACGATCACTGTCTGTCTATCAGATCTTCGAGATTTTCTGGTGCTAGCTGCACCACAGGTCCAGGCTGCAGAAGCAGCGGCCGCTCAAACTGCGGGGCAGAAAAAGCAGGAATGATGATGAGTGTTGAGTCGTCGGGTGACAGTGTGATGGGCCTCATCTCTGCCGTCTCAGCTGGAACCTGCAATGACGCCATGTACGCCGCAATGACGCTGACTGTGATGGACATTTAATCTCCTGGCGAAGTTTCGCTCATGGCTAAATATCGACCAGTAAGTGCAGTGACCTCGGTAAAGAGCAATAATACGGCTAGAATGGTATTGTCGGCACCGCGCGTCCAACTGGAAAGACGTCCCACTTCGACACCTTCTCAATTCTTCCACCGATCATGACGTGCACTTTGCTGAGGTCGTATTTCGGCTTCACTTTCTGTACCTTGTTCTCTTCCAGTACGACCATGCCGATGTCTTCCTGACCCAATTCATGGTTCCAGATGCCTACTAACTCACCGGGCTCACGTCGGAGCAGTTGCCATGCATCGACGAGGTCATCAAATGTCTGTACTGACACTGTCAGCCTTCCTGTTCACATAAGCCTCGAGGACAGCCGGATCGACGTCAGAGGGGTCGCGGAACCTGCTGAAGACGGGGAACCGGAGCTTGCCGTCGTTCGTGAAGGGCGGCTGGTGCTCCACCTCTGCGATCCGCCCGATGTAGTTGTCAGGACCTTCTGCCTGGATCTGCTTCTTCTGCGCGTCAGTGTAACCTCCACCCACCTTCGTCACCACACCATTCTTGGTGAGGACGTGGAAACCACCGAACAGACCAGCGCGCTTCGTCTTCTCGGGCGACAGGTGCCAACCCACAATGACACCCTCTTCGGTCGCCACAGGCTTCATCTTCAGGATCGCGTCCGTGCGCTTCCACTGGTAGGGCGTGTCGAGGCGCTTGAGCATGACACCCTCATATCCTTCAGTGAGGCACTCGTTGTAGAACTGGCGGAGCTCTGTCTCATCGTTGGCTGTGGTGGACTTCACATATCGAAACGGTGTCCCCTCCGTGTCGCCGATCGTCAGCTGGAGGTCGGTGAGCCGTGCACGGTAGTGCGTCTTGGACACCTGCTGCTGCCAGGCCGTGAAGTCGACAATGTCAAAGACGTGGTAACGCATGGTCGAGTCGTCCTTCTTGGACTTCGACGACATGACCACCGAGGCAGACTCGTTCCAATCCTCGCCCATCACCTCACCGTCGAGGACGATGTTGTCCTCCTTCAGGTCCTTGATCGCCTGAACGATCTTGGGCAAGGTCTCGATCGGGGTACCGCTTCGAGTGAAGAGAGACACCTCGCCGTGGTTCTTCACAGCGATCAGCCGGAGACCGTCCAGCTTCGCCTCCACACGGACCGGATACTTGACCTGGTCAGTAATCTTGAAGTCACCGTTGACGCCCACTGTGGTGAGCGACTCAGCCAGTGCAACAGCGAAGGGAACGATCGATCCGGGCCAGATCTTGTTGATCGTAGTGGCCGACACGCCGCACCGGAGGTTGCGCCAGAGGAGACGCTCGCACCACTTCTGGCCCACTGCATCGAACTGGCTCATCGCCACCTCGACTGCTTCACGCGCCTTATTACCTGTCACAACACGACGATTCAGGGCCTCGAGGAGCACCATGAATGTAGAGAGCTCCACATCCTCGTGGTTGCTGTTACCGGGAAGCGGATCCGGACGATTGTACTTCGCCACGCCCCAGTTCTTCCACGGGTCAAAGGCCATCGTGAGGAAGTCGCGGAGCAGAAGGTCGTCCTTGTTGTCGGTGAGAACCTTCTCCTTAAAGAGGCGGGAGTTGTCGGACTCGAGCTGTTCGAGGATCTCGATGACGTTATTGAGAGGATTGCTCATAGTGGGGCTCCTTGCCCTTCTATTATACCACTGTGTGTGGGCTTTACACGGGTCGTCGAAGCATCTCGCTTAAGATCGTGCGAACCTGCTGACGGATGAGAGCTTCTTCAGCACGACGCATCTGGTAGTCGAACCATTCCTGTGTGTCATCAGATCCATGACGCCCGATAAACCTCTTAACACTGAGACGTGTCGTCTTCCCGCTAGAGATGTCGACTTGGTGGACAGGCCACAGCTCTGGGTCTCCCCTGTTATCTGGGGAAAACCAGAGTGGTAGCCCATTCGTCATGTAATTAATGACAGCCTGTCCAACAACTTGGGCCATCGTGTCCATCTGGGCAGCCCGATCGACACCACGAGGTACATCTTCACCCTTCAGCGCAAAGTCAAACGCGCTGCCCACCTTCACATAGCCGAGCCGATCCATCGCGTAGTTCGTGGGGTAATCTTCAGTGGAAGGTACACCTGGAAAGTGCTCAGCAAGATCGCTGTGCATCATCTCCCCTTCAATAGGAATGAACTCACCGCTTGGTGCAATCCAGGCGAGGCTGTGAGGGCGCCGGAGCGTTCTAGGTGCGATTTGGGTCATTAGTTACGCATGCTCTTTTTTACCACACGGCGACAATGCCGCGTTTGTCATTCAATCTTTTGCGGATCTCTTTGGTGAGTCGTATCTCAATGTTGCGTATGTCAATGTCTGTTGTAGAACCGTCCAGTACGACGCTGCGTCCACCTCCACGAAAAACCATGTTGACCAATGCCTGTGGGCCGTAGTCAACTGCTATATCGGGTGATGGGCCTACTGTTGCTGAAGGATCAGCTGTACGAAGGCTCTCCAGTGCTTTAGCTCCTGCTGCACCTTTTCTAGTGAGTGGTCGGAATATCTCCTTGAAGTCACCGCCTTCCAGGTCGAGAACGTGTCCCAGGTCGTGGACGAACCAGCCTGGTGTCGCATCACGCTCTGCACCAGATCGCTGTGGAAAGACTAGCGTGATGCCACTCGGGTCAGACTGCTGAATGATCTGTGCGATCTTCTCTGCGACTGCACGCTCTCGTCCTGCTGGGATCTGTGCTGGAATGGGTGGTGCGTTGAGGAACTTAGTCTTCTTACCCGTTACCGGGTTGACGAAGGGCGACCTTTCTTCCTCACCGCCGTAGATGTCAACAAGCTCTTCTTCAGGACCGCGGATAGGAACGCGATCTTCCAGGATGTCATCTGCTGATAGATTGCTTCCTGCTTCATAGGTTGCTATCCTACGTGAGTGCGGCTTCTCACGACCAGGTATGATGTACACTGTGACAGGGACGCCCAGAATGTCAACACGCTGCGAATATTCCTCAAACTTTGCAGGATCTGAGAGAGATGCACCGTACCAACCCATGTCATCTGGCACACCCGCTACGGGTTCATAGACAACACGTTCAAGGAGTGTTTCACGGATAAATGCTCTGATTACTGAGTGCATACTTGTAATTATGGTACATATTCTGTTCAGACATCAAAGGGAATGATGTCACCCTTGCTATCGATGCCGAAGTTGTCTGCCTTGATGTCGCTCTTGCCTTCACGCGTAGCATTAGCAATCGCATTCTTCAAGCGAGGCCACCAATTCGAATTGAGCCTGATGTGGAATTGCTCACCCGCAATCTTTGGAAGGCGCTTGATTGCAGCAGCTGACTCGGGGGAAAGTTGGTCATCGATGGTGTCCAAGAATAGCTCAGCGATATCACGTAGAGCAGCCTTCTTGTCAATATCGTCACTCATGTATTTCGAATAGCGCGTCCACCCGCCACCAAGATCCCACGGGAGTGGCATGTTCAACCTGATCAACTTTATGTCATTCATTCCTGAATTAACTACTGCCATCGCATCATCTCTATATTCAGGCTGCAGATATGGGACACAAAACATTGCCAGTGTCAACACGATGGGAACGAGGATCTCATTCATCGCCCCTTCAAGTTCTGGTGACTTATCGAGAGGAATGACCTTATCCATGATCACTGCAACACATGCGTGTTCAGGGACATAAGCATCGCTACGTTTTTTAGGATATCTCAAGATGATCGGAAACACATCAAGTATCCTGAGATCACCAACTGATGATGCATCACCGCTGTGCTGTGATTTCATCTTATCGAGGTATTCTCTGTATGTTCTTTCGCCCGACCCGTAATCATTAGCAATCTTCATGACGTTCCCGTCAGGTAACTGCCACACAGTACCCTGGAAACCAGAACCAATATTCTTGATAGGTTTTGCGCCTGCACCGTGATCTGCTTCTAGCACTCTGACGAACTCTGCATTGTCTTCGACGAAGTAATCAAGGCCGCTACGACCTGTGGATGGATCAACAGCTTCTATAAAGCGGTCCATATCTGTCGACATGAGTAGCTCTTCTAGCCACATTGGTGCAGTTGCTTCTCGCAGCAATGTCTCACGGATCAGACTTCTGAGAAGAATTTCTTTCATAGATCTAACTATTAAGTCAATGGAGCGTGTGCTCCTCTAACACGCAACACTTTAATTCAATGGATCAAAAGGTGGCTTCGGGCGGGGTTGAACCGCCGACACGCGGATTTTCAGTCCGCTGCTCTACCGACTGAGCTACAAAGCCATAAATGGTCGAGGCGGCAAGATTTGAACTTGCGTGCAACCAGCTAACCTTTCTACCGCTTATCAGGCGGAGGGTATACGCCTCGAAGATGGTGCCCCCAGATGGATTTGAACCATCGATGGTTTTTACACGCCGGATTAAGAGTCCGTTCCCTTCGGCCAGGCTCGGGACATGGGGGCAAAATGGTGGGAGAGGAGAGAATTGAACTCCCGACGTCCGAAGGAACCGGATTTACAGTCCGGTGCTAGCTACCAACACTAGCAACTCTCCCGAGTAAATGGTTGGGGTGGTGGGGATTGAACCCACGACCTCGGCTTTATAAGAACCGCACTCTGACCACTGAGTTACACCCCATCAAGAGCCAGGTGTCATTTTGTGAGTGTCTTATGTTCGTCAAGCCGTGGCCTAACTAAGTTTTGAAGTGGCGACCGGTGAGAGACTCGAACTCCCAACCTAGAGGGTAGAAACCTCTTGCTCTATCCAATTGAGCTAACCGGCCATTTCTTTGTTAGTCCTCTCGGTGTCGTCACCGTTCCTCCTAACTTTCTTATTATACCATGCCTAGGTGCCCTTTACACGGGTTCGAAGGCTTTTTATCGAATCAATCGCCGAATGACACGCATCACCGCCTCGTTCACAGCTTCTCGCTGACGACGTCGTATCATAATGTTGGCGACGTCACGCACCTTCGCTGCGCGATCCTTGGCGAGCATCTGCAAGATGGCGTCAGTTACGCCAGGGTTCCCCGCGAGATCTGCTCTGGTGTCAGCAGACCCCTTCTTCGCGATCTTCATCATGAGATCCTCGGGCAGGTTCGGATTTTTTAGCAGGTAGTACAAGAAGCCAGATCCCCTGTCGGCTGTATCGAACCAATGGTGGAGGATGTGTGCAGGCATGCTGGGATTCTGTAGCATCTCTGCTTTCCAAGCATCATGATCCGGTCCCTCCATGAAACTTGTCAACATCTCAAGTGGCACGTTGGGATTTAGATAAGCTCGTCTTGTGGTCCAGGATATGGGCTTATCGAGCACATCGAGAAGGAAGTCCATTGGAAGCTTGGGATGCTTTATTGCATAGTCAGCAACCGAGCCACCCATGTTAAACATCTTGACAACCTGCTCTGACGTTATGTTAGGATTGTCGAGTAGCATTTCAAGAGTCGTAATTTGAGATGGGTTCCTGTAGTTGAGGATGTTCTCTATCATCTCAGTGGTCAAGTTGGGATTGAAAACTAGCCCTATGAGTGCATAGATGTTATTGCCCCGTGACATGTCTAGCAGGACATCTGCAGGTGTGTTCGGATGTTTAGGAACCACATTCATGAAGTTTGATGGTAGTGCACCAGCAAGCATCCGCAGCGTCTCAGGTCTCATGTTTTCACTGTTTGCTGCAGCATTTGCGGTGTGATAATCGTGCTTCTTAAGTGCTATGGTGACGATCTTGTCGAGCGCTTCTGCAGGAGATCGTTCATTGCTTGCGATTGAATAGACGAGTTCCTGGTCTGGATTGTCTGCTAGAAGGTTGATGACCTCAGGAGAGACGTCTGCGATCCCTATGATCATCTTCTTCATCGCGAGGTTTTCTTCTTCCGAGTGACCCTTCATCATCTTCTTGAACAACTCAGGGTCTCTCGCGGCAGCCCTGACCTGCTCTTTTGCAGGATGGACACCCGATATCTCTTTCGCCTTCTCGGCAAATATTGCCATAATTGTGCCATAATCACCACCCAGAATATTCTGGAGCTTTTCGGCAGTCAATCCATTATTATCTCTATCGACGGACAGGCCGCCTCTTGTGCCTTTTAGATCGGGCTTCCCATTGTAGTAACCAATTGACAGCCAGTCTGTGACACCTACAGCATTGTCTTTTATGACGTAAAAGAGCACAATATCTGCATCTGGCCTACCGACGTAGTGATAGAACAGATTTGATCCCGACGTCCTCGCTGTGCACCAGGTCGTCTTCGGGACACGTGTGACCGGATCATACTGCGCGATCTTGCAGCTGCGCTCCATCGACGTAGGCATCCACAAGTTCCAGGGACCCACCTTTCCAACTCTGTCAACCTCAATGTCGATATTTTCCCCAAAGTCGACAGACGACTTCTTTCTCTCAGCAAGCCCGAGGATCAGATCCATGTCATCAATTGACATCGTTGTGATGTCGTTGGGTGTCTGCCATCCTCTTGTCTCAGGAGGAAATGCAGTGTCTATGGCATTACGAAACTGCTCATTCGTCTTGTACTTCTCTCCGATACCAGAATCTTTCTTGGCAAACTTTACAAGAGTGACAATAGCGTCCTCGAATGTGTGTATCTCAGTCCGCGTGGCTTCATCTCTGTATTGGTTGATCAGCCATTCGATCCATTTCGGTGGGAGCGATTCTAAAGCATCTTTATGACCGGGATACTTTTCTTGTAGAAAACGCTGATTATCCTTGTAGCCTTCAAGGATGAGTTCGCTGATGATGCTGCGGATCTGGGCTTCTGTGAGATGCATGCATCTAACTATTCTTTGAACGCAGCTTTTCTACTAGCTCCTTCACGCGGTCGACCGAAGGTCCTACGACAGTTGCATCCTCGATCCCGTTGAAGAAGCTGACCACAGTGGGAACTGATTGGATCTCTAGCTCTGATGCCAGCGCATTCGTCTCTTCCACATCACAGTAGGCGAAGACGATGTCTGAGTTCTCAAGGCTGATGTTCTGGAAGTGGGGCTTGAATGTCTTGCATGGCCCACACCAAGTTGCACCGAACATGATGATGACCTTACTGTTCTCATCTAGCAGCTGTTGGACGTCAGAGTCGTTGCGGGTGACCATGTCAAACCTCGATGCTCAGTGTGCCGCTTTTCGTCTCAACCTCGATCTCCCAGCCGAGCATGTTGTAATCAAGGTTCATCAGATCATCGAGCGTCACCTCGACTGTTGCAGTGAGAGTGCAGCGCCCACGCTTGTGATCGTACTTCTTGATCTCGTAGCTGATGAATTCCTGATCGTGGAAGTTGTCCTTGATTGTCTCACAAATCAGATCAGCTTCGAGCGGCTCAGCGTTCTCATCATTAGGGACAGGAATCTCGAGACCGCATGCGTCCTCAAGTTCAGCGAGGATTCCGTCGCGCCGAGTGCTAGGAAGCGCCATGACAAGATTACTGAATTCGCGAACTACGTCAGTCTCATTAGCTGCGTCATTGACCGCGTCATCCTTGTAATGGAGGACCTCTGCAAAATCAGAAGTCGAGAGTGTGACCCAGGTGTCGCCTGGGAGGTCGAGTTCCTTGAGCTTGTTCTTGTAATCCTGACTCATGTTTTCCTGTTGTTAAAATGGCTCCCGATCCCCGACTTGAACGGGGCACCCACGGATTAACAGTCCGTTGCTCTAACCAACTGAGCTAATCGGGAATAAAGATAGCAGGCACCGGGATTCGAACCCGGTTATCCAGCTTGGAAGGCTGGTGCACAACCCATATGCCATGCCTGCAATGTGGCGACCGCGACAGGATTTGAACCTGTGACCTACGCTTTAGGAAAGCGTTGCTCTATCCAGCTGAGCTACGAGGTCGTGTGTCTTACCTGTCTATCATACGTAGCTGGTTTGTGCTTTACATGTTAAGTGAGAGAATTGCCTATAATTTGCATGTTCTGTCTAAAGATGTTGATGTGGTAATCTGGTTGACCTTGGGCGCAGGGCTTTCCCGTTCTGTCAATGATGCCCGCAGCACCCGAGAGTTTTGATTTAAGATCAACAATTTTTGCAGCCTGATTGTATTTAGTGCCCCAGCACGACACATTGTAGTCAAGGTATGTTCGCTTTACTACATCTGAGGGAATTGCAGGAACTGCACTTGGGATGTCTGGGTCAATGAGGTAGAACTGGCTGATCTTACTTAAGACAGGATCACCCGATCCCATGAAAGTGATGCATCTATTTCCACCCGCTGAGAAACCTGCGAGGATCACTTTCTCATACTGCTCTAGCGGCAGTTTGGAAAAGATCATCTTGCAACTGGTACCATTTTGTGCCACGACGTAAGCCGTGCCACCGGGCAGTTTAGCTTCAGCCTCATCTTTTGCACATGCAGGTCCGTCCCAACAGTCACGGTAGATACGACTTGCACCTGGCATGACAATGACGAGTGACTTTGCACCATCAGGAAAACGTGTGTAAGCTGCACCCGCTATTCCTGACACAGGCTGTCTAACGGGATCCAAACTCTCCTTCTCTGTCAGAAGCGATCTAATGAGTGTGCGTAGTGCAAGTTCCCCTTTCACCTTGCTAGATCTCCATTGCTTTCCGGCCAGTCGCCAGCGCGATAGGTGCAATCATTCCGCGCACACCCCTCAGCGTGCCCAGCTTCTTAGCCTCCTCTTTGCGTGCAAAGAAGACAGGATCAAGCTCGCCACCGGGGATTACGCCATCTGACCTGTAGAAGACACCACCCGTCCCGTGCTTTCCGATCCCAACGTCAATCCGGTACGTCCCAGGCTCATCTGTGGGCTCCAGGCGCGGCATAGTTCCAGCAACGATCACATCCACTGTCTCACCTAGCGGGCCCCAGACAGCCTTCATCTTCAGATCTTCGTCGCTGATCCGACGCCAGAAATTTGACCCCTCGCCGTCGCGGACACCTGTCTTCACTCTCTCAGCGAATGCTGCAACTTCAGGATGAGTTATCACTTCGGATACACCGCTCCACTGCTGCATGTCGGATCCTTTCCCTTTCGCCAAGTTCTTCAGCGAGATGCTGATCGCAGGCGCGCCTCTCCGTGTCAGGATGACATCTGCCTTCTCGCCTTTATCACCTATTCTATCAGCATCATCAACTTCAACGAACTCAGTGCCGTTCCAGACGCTGATGGGATTTCCGCCGTTCTCAGCGATTGCCTTTATCAAGCCTTCTCTGATCGCTTCGAACTGGATCGACTCAGCTGCCGAGTATCTGAAGCCGAACACGACGTAGAAGTGCCGGCTCACGCCCGACCTGCCGCCCTTGGGTATGACCTTGAAGGCATTGTACTTGCTGGAGAACGGGCCTGCATCACCGTCTGTACCACGGGGCGGGACGATGCCGATCACTTCATAGCCTGCCTGCTCGATCATTCCTACAAGCACCTGCTCGATCTCTTCGGGTGCCATCTTAGCGAACGGGCGCGTTGAAGGATCACGCAGTGTTAGGCGGGTGCCGTTGAACTTGAAGATGTCCTGACCACGCTCGATGTCACGATAGACAGACGCATTTGTCATTCTTCCTGCTGACGCAGGGGTGTCGTCTGTCTCTAGCATCTCTCTGATTAGATGCCGCAGGATGTTAGCTTGTGTACGCATGCTTTAGATAACTATCCAACTGATACGAGTTTTCACTCGCTGATGTCATCTGTGTGCTTGATCCAAGCGACGATCTTGCCGCTGGGCGTGTGGCACAGGAAAGCACAGTCACCCTCATTTGAGATCCAGTGCAGTGGTTCGACGGGCGTCTCTGGTGGGATGACGAAACCTGCACGTTCAGTGTCAGGATATTGCATGTTGTAGTGTCCCACCGACGTGTGTCGAGCAGGCACGTGCTTCTTTGTCTTTGGCATGTTCCACTCCTCTATTAATTATGCTGCAGCTCGACGGACGCTAAGCGCTTCGAGTGCTTCATCGATCACGAATGTGTCACCGTATCGGCCGTATCCAGCTTCACGCTTGAACATGCCGATCAGCATGATTAGATCCTCGCTCCTGAGGACGTGTGTGCTCTTGTGCAGAAGATCTCTGATCTGCTGCTTGCACCACGCTGCGTCCTTGACTGTTCCTGACAAGCCTGCAGTGCCCTTAAAATTATCACCGACTGCGTTGATCAGCCAATCCGTGATGTGCTGGCGGCTGTCCTCAGTCACCCCCACAAAGCCCCGCCGCATGTACTTACGAACTCGAGCAGCAAGGAAGGGTGACGTGCTGTTCTTGACGTCGAGGAGGTAGTTTGCCTCGAGCTCAAGGATGTTGCTGGGTGCCAGGAACGTCTCACCCCTGAATGCACAGCAGACGTTGGTGAAGTCGAACCGGTCGAGCTGCTCACGGATGGGCAGGATGAGCTCTGGATTGTTGACCACCTGGATGCTGATCGAGGTAATGTCAGAATGTTTAGTAGCAATTTGCCCCAGATGACACGACGTCTGGATGGCATTACCGCCGTACGACTTGCTGATGTACCCGCTGCTCTTGAAGTGCTCAATGACCTCGTCCACTGCTGCCTGGTTGTCAAAGAAGAGGTCGATGTCACCTGGCATGTTGTAGTCGTTGCGCGAAAAGAACTGATCCATGCGCTTGCCCAAGAAGACGGCGCGAGCAAAGCCACCTGCGATCCAGGCGCCGCTGTCAAGCGCGAAGCTGATCAGCGGGCTGCGGATGATCTTCTTAATGATCTCTGCATCTGGATGCCGAGCGATGACCTCACTTACGTTGTGCGTCTTTAGAACCATCTTGCCTCCTGCGAGCATTTTACCACGTGGTAGGTTGCCTACACGGGTCGATTAGGCTTACTAGGCCACCACATCCAGAGCGCGAATGCCACTGACCATATTCCTCCAATAAAGAGGACGAAGGGCATCCACTCACGACCTTCACGACTGAAGAGTAGCCACATGATCGGCCCAACAAAGAAATCAACGATGTCGTAGATCATGCTGCCTCCACGACGATCTCACTGTTACTTGATACGAAACCTGCATACCGCCGGTCGATCTTGCCATCTTGCAGAAGATCGCACCTAACACCTTCAACCTCGACGACAACAAACACAGCACCTGTATCTGACCAGATGCGGAGTTGACCAGGTATCAGGTCATGTCGGAGGACACTACTCGTCATACTCGTTGTTCCAGTCGATGTACTGCGTCTCGCGCAGATCCGACCATTCGCTGCCCTTCATGCCGATCTTCTCAGCAAGCTCCTCAGCTTTATCAAGCAACCCCGCGTCGAGGTACTGGAGAACAATAAACTCTGCTTCTTCTTTGGTCATCTCACTCCTCATTGCTGCCTCCGTAGATCTCATTATCGTCCAATGGTAGTAGGGTACTGCTAGGTTTTACAATGACGCCTCGAGAGCACTGCACTGTCAGCCAGAGGTCATCACCCCAAGCGAGGCGGTCAATGACAATGAAGTTCTCGCCTGTTGAAGACGTAACGATCCAGCCTTTATTAATTCGATCTTGCCACTTTTTGAGTTGCTGTTCGTATAGTGTCATTAAACTTTAACAACCTCATCGGTGTATGCTCGAATTGTTCCGCTGCCGAGGTGGTCGAGCAGAATGAGAATGCTTTCACCGTCTAGCGGTGATAAGTCATCAACAAATTCATTGATCTTGACGACGTCTATCACCAGGAATATCTTGTCTAGATAGTTGTTTGCCCAATCTTCACCGACTGATCTAACAAGGTCACCCTTTTTAATCTGTGTCATCGAGCACCTCCCATTCATCCATGAAGATCCAGCCTGTGACGTTGCCTACTGTAACAACGGGAACGATGTCCGCTCTGTCCCAGGCCCGTGTGTGGTATCCTACGACCATGGCGGTTGCGCCGCTTGGGACAAGTGAGTAAGTGTCTTCACTGTCAGGCGTGTGAGAAGCAACTTTAATGTAAGCTTCTTTGTTCCACGACTTAAGGCGCACCAGCGTCCCAATCACAGGTCGTTGCACCGCTTTGAGCCTCACCATGCCTACATTGTACCACCGTCGCCGTCGCCCGCACGTGCCTCGAAGGTGAGGTCACTGATGTAGATCCACATGCTAACGCCTCTTATGAGGACAAGACAGGCGCACTCAACCGGTTCACCCGTTCTGTCCTGCTTATCAACGATCAATCCCATCGACATCATCATGGGGTGCCCAAACCACTCTTTCCCAGTGACTCGCACAAGATCACCAACTTGTGGCTCTATATCTGCGTCTGTGTTATGGCTTTGTCTCTGTTGCATTTAAATCGCATGCTGTGTTACCGCCTTGCGCATCTTCTTTGTTGTCTCCTGCAGCAACGGAAGCAGCTTCTACGATTTTTTGTGTGTGGTGTGTGAGTTGCGCTATGGTGCTGTCGATCTGATAGATCCTGTGCGACGCTTTCCAGAGATGCATCGCGTTCTCGAGGAGGTCAGAGTTGGCTGAAAAGTTAATGCTGTCACCTTCCCGTTGGATGCGATCCTCTAGCTGCGACACATTCTTCTTGAGCTGGGACATCGCGCCCATTAGGACGTTGAAGCTGATGTATCGATCCGCCTTCAGCTCTTTGATGACAGCATCAACATCAGCAACTGACATTTGGATCCTTATTGCGCTGATCGCACTTATCACAGAGTGTGCGTGTCCAGCCTCCCGTTCGCTTAGAACCTTGTGCGCCGCAATCTTCACATGTGCGGTAACTCATGCTCTCTGCAAACGTGATAGCACCCTGGACGTAGTCGTCAGCATTGTCGCAGTAGAAGCGCAGGCCGCCAAACTTCTCCTTCACCTGAGATGCAGTAGGCTGGTGGATCTCGTCAAACTCCTCATCTGTCATTCCCGCAAAGGGCTCACGCTTCCGCTTCCAGTCGGTGTGGTGTTGGATGACGCTGCACAGCGTGTCGATGATGTTGAACCAGCCATCGCCGTGCGAGAACCCCCACGCCATGCATGTCTCCTGGATTGTACCGCCGCGATGCTTAAAGATCTTTGGATACTTCTCACACAGCTTCTTGTCAAGATCAGGTTTCATTTAGCTTTCCTTCTTTATGTAGTTATGGAGTGCTTCTGTGATGAGACGCTGGAGCCCTTTAATGTCTCCTCTCTCCAGCATGAGTGCATTGAAGAAATCATCGACTTTATCATCTTCGACATGGAAGGTGATCGTCATACTTCCATCAGATTTCTGCTCTTCTGTGATGTCCTTCAATCCAGGCAAAATCGTCGTCATGCTACACATCTTACATGTATCTAACCGTTTTACACGACTTTCTTTCGAAGATCTTTCAAATCTGTACGGTACATGTCAGCAGGTGTCGTACGAGTGATCTTGTCGATCTCCTTCTGCTTCGCATCGACCGACTTATTGATCTCATCAATCTTCTCACGTGTCAAAGAGTGGATGGGCATGGAAGTCAAATAACCGTAACTTCCATCCACTTGATCAAATCCAACAGATGTGAGATCAGCTTCCACATCAGTGCGCTTCCGATTGCTGATCGTCAGTTCGCCATCAACAATCATCTTGATGAACTTTGCTCTGTTGCTGAGGATCTTGAGATCTTCGGCAAGCTGCGCAAGCAGGTGCGCCTTCCGCTTGGCATAGTAACCCAACCTGAAGTCGACGAAGTAGAGAACGATGTCCTCAGCGCTCTTGAACACCTTCAGCTTGCCGTGCTCATCGAGAGTTGTGATGTTCTCTGAGTCGCGATCCTGGAGCTTGAGAGCGTCCTCTAGCTTACCACGCTTCTGGAGCTCTGCAAGATTTGCACGAGGAAACTTCAGAGTGTAGCTTAGATTGCCTGATGAGTTGTCATCGTAGGAGGCGATCGTCCCCTTCTCGATCAGAGCTTCGAGGTGAGCCTCATACTTCTCATACGTCAGGTCGGGTGGGATCTCAGTGATCTCAACGGTCGATGTGTTCTTGATGCTGTAGCAGCCCTTGATGAACCAGCCGTTGGGATTGTCAGGTGTGCGGGTGAAGCTGCCTGTGAAGCCGCGGATCCAGGGCTTGAGCAGCGAGATTTCCTTGCCGTCAAGTGCAGCAAGACAGGCATCGATCAGATCGACAGGATTTCGATTTAGGATGTTGGTCGCAAAACCAACAGCAATTCCTGATCCACCGTTGAGGAGAACTGTTGGAATGATGGGCAGGAAGTACCGTGGTTCAATCTCCTCACCCTCCTCATACTGCGGGGTCGTCAGCTCGAAATCCTTGTAGAGGAGCCGGAAGTTCTCATTGAACTGGACACCCACGTAACGTGGCGCACCTGCCTCTGGCGACCGGAGAGAACCGAACTGTCCGATCCCCTTGAAGATGGGCATCGAGTTCTTGAAATCCTGTGCCATGCCGATGATGGTCGACTCAAGTGACGCATTCCCGTGGTGGTAGAAGGTAGTCGCAGCGACCGTTCCTGCCAGCTGAAACACCTTAAGTGGCTTCTCGTTTCCTGTCTTCCAAACCTTGTTGGCAGCATGTGCAACCTTCCGCTGTGTAGGCTTGAAACCATCAATTACTGAAGGGATTGCGCGGTTCTCAACAACGTACTTCGCGTAGTTGAGGTACTCATTGTCGAAGAAGTCGCGGATGCTCCGCTTCGGTGTCTCGTTCTGCTGCTCAGACATTTTCTTCTGTCTCCACCTGTGTGCCCATGATCTTTATTTTTCTGATGGCTGGATCGCCACCGAACCATGCGTCCAGTGTCTGCTTGAGAGAGCCGTCTGCCTCGATGGCAAACATGTTAGGGTTCTGGATGATCTCTCTGTACTCCTCATCTTCCAGCGCAGCCAAACCCTTTTTATAAGCAACGTCCCACTTTGAGAGATCTTTCTGCTTAGCCTGCCACTCGTTGAACTCATCAGCTGAGTAGAATGAGAGCGTCTCACCCTTGCGCTTTGCAACCACGAGCGGTGTCATCACACGGCAGACACGTCCCTGATTGAAGAGTTCGGGCCAGAAGCGACCGAAGAAGTTGATGAGCAGGCCCGCGATCGAGTCGCCATCAGGGTCGGCGTCGGAGTAGATCAGCACCTTGCCGTACCGAAGCTCCTTGGGTTCCTCACCCATCTTCAGGCCTGTGGCGGCGAGGATGTCCTTCACTTCCTGGTTCTGGATGATCTTGGTAGCAGGCATCTCAGTCACGTTGACAAACTTTCCCCTGAGTGGGAAGGCACCTTGACGCTGTGGGTCGCGGTACTTCCGGAATGCCGAAGACGCGCTGTCTCCCTCGAAGAGAGCCAGGGTGCAGTCGCCTCGTCCGTACCTTGCCTTTGCATCGATCAGCTTGAGCACCTTGCCTTTAGCAAGGTTCTTGTTGAGCTCACGGAGTTGCTTCCGCTCATCAGCGAGTGCCTTCTGCTGTGCCCAATCGAGGATGCGCTGGACGACCTCGGAGGCGAGGACAGCCTTCAGCGTCTTGTCAGCCAGCTCGAACTTAGAGCCAAACTCCTTCGCCTCGGTGATCATCTTCTCCTTCGTCTGTGAGGAGAATGCCGGATTGACGATGTCTGCCTGGACAAAGAGGAAGAAGTGGTTGCGAAGCTCTGAAGGTTTAAGATCGACCTTGTGCTTCTTCTTCACACGCTCTCTGATCCACTCGATCACCTGAGATGCGATGTAGTCGACATGCGTCCCACCGTCCTTTGTCTCCACAGAGTTGACGAACGACACCTGCGTGAAAGAGCCTTCAGATGGAGCGATGCCCACCTTCCACCGAGCGCCTTCCTCATAAACCACATCAGGGACATACAGCTTGCAGTAGTCAGCAAACTTGTCAAACTTGTATGCTGTCTCGTTGAAAGTGATGGTCAAACTGGGATTGCATGCAGCAAGGTCAATGCATCGCTTGCGCATCATCTCGACGTGGTCAGCATCGATCTTCTCCAGGCTAAAGCGAGGAAGGTCTGGGATGTAGAAGATCTCAGTGAAGTGATCCTTCCACTTCACAATCTTCGCCTGCGTCCGCTCACGCATGTTGTTGCTGAACGTCTGCTCGAAGGCATTCTTGCCATCACAGGTCCTGATGCGGAACTTGGTGGAGAAGATGTTGGTGAGAGTTGAACCCACACCGTTCGTACCAGCAACTAGCCGCTCCTCATCATCATTGAAGTTGGAGCCTGCCTTCAGGTTGCTGAAGATCATCTCAGGGATCCACTCATTGTGCTCAGCGTGCATGACGACTGGGATGCCACCGTTGTCCCAGATCTTGATGGAACCGGCATCAGGATCGACAGTGACACGAACTTCATTCAGCTTTGAATTGCGTCGGTGCTCGTCAATCGAGTTGGAGACGATCTCATCGAAGATCTTGAGGAAGGCTGGGTTGTAGGTCACACTCCTCTTGACAAACTTCTCACCGTCATGCAGATGGTAATCCTCCTGCTTGGGCTTGATTGAACCGACCCACATTCCCGGTCTTTCGAGGCAGTGGTCAATATCAGAAAGTTTGCGATATTTTTGCTCTATGTTTTTCATTTGACTATTCTTCCGTCATGGGATATATATGCACGAGGATATTATGACTAAAGAAGGACTTGTAGAAGCTTTAATAGCAAAACTAAGTGTATCGAGAAGAACACTAAAAGGTTATGCACAGTCAAAATATATTACTGATCTTTTGCACCAGCACACAGCTTTCTTGCCCTTAGACACACCTAGAAATATACGCTGCTGGCATCTTATTTACAACGTGCAAGAAGTTCCAAGATGTCTAAATTGCAATTTAAATAGTCCCAAATTTAACAATAATAAATGGGGCTACTTGGATTATTGTAGTGTAAAGTGTCAGAGAAACTCCGAACTCGTCAAAAGTAAACTTAAAACCTCACTAGAAGAAAAGTATGGTGAAGGTATAACAAATCCTTTTATGTCTGATCTTGTTAAAGATAAAATAAAAACTAAAATGACACAAAAATTTGGAGTTGATCATAACTTTAAAAGAAAAGATCTTATCAAAGAACGAATTCAAGAAAAATACGGTGTTGATCACTACTCACAGACTGACGAATTCAAAGAAAAATACAAGAGATCCATTCGTATAAAGCACGGTGTTGATCACTATTCTCAAACGTCAGAGTTTAATCAAAAATGTAGATTAACTTGGCAAAAATCATTAGGTGTAGATCATCCAATGCACGATGCCAACATTGCTAATACTGTGCTCTGTAAGCTCCACAAAACAAAAAATTTTATAACTCCATCTGGAAAAACGCTAATTCTGCAAGGTTATGAACCTTATGCTTATTGTGCGCTTCTTGAAGATTATGATGAAGCTGACATCGTTTCGGGAAAGAAAGAAATTGAGCGCTATACGGGAAAAATTTATTACATAGACAACGTCGGTAAAAAAAGAAGATATTTTCCAGATTTTTACATAATTTCTGTAAATAAAATAATTGAAGTCAAATCATCTTGGACATTTAATAGAAATGGTAAAATTCATGATATAGACAACATCAATCTGATGAAAAGAGATGCATGTCTAAAAATGAATTATGAGTTTGAATTTATGTTTGTTGAAAAAGAATTAATCAAAAAGTTTTCATCTGTTGTCTAATCAAGGCGCTGAATGAAGCGACTTGAAACTATCAGTTGTCGCCCTTCAACTAGACACCAGAACATGACGTCCTCATTATTACCGAGGTCAACTTCTTCTCTTCCAGTTATAAGTGCCTTTGAGCCTGCGGTGATTCGAACCTTGCCGCTAAGCTTCTCAAACATCTTCTTCTTTAAGGGATCCCAATCTCTCTTATCATAGTTTCTATAACCATAGGGATTTTCAATACCCTCACAATCCCATGGTTCAATTGATATTAGATCACCAATCTGTACTCTTATCTCTTCCATAAGATTAAATTAGTGACAGAGAATTAGATTGTATAATTGTTTGTTCTATGGACGAAATCTAATTACTGTAGCATTATCAACATCACATCCCTCACACCAATCTTCCTGCCACTCTTGGAACGTGATGTTGGTTGGTAGTCTTGAATTGTCAAGAGCTCTATTTGCGTATTCAGAAAGTTTAATAACAACAATATTAGAGTTGCTGCTTATGATTGATAGAATATATTCAGTTACGTCCATCGCTAGTTCCTCAGGAGGAGCACACCATCACCAGCAGATGCTGTCGAGGCTCCTACAAAATATCCGTTCACTGTCCCACCATCTGACCATGCTGTCAGACTGGTTGCCTTTCTTGTGTAGGCAAGACCTCTCCACACACCATGCACAGTTGAGTTGCCCTGGTTGAAGGGAATGTCTTCTGAGTATGGTAGTTTACCACTGGGTGTAGAAATTCCCGTGTTCATTGCAGAAGCTCCACCTGGTGTGAGCATTCTCGCAACAGGTATAACGGTGGTTGAACCAGGCACAAATATTCCGCAGTGTCCCACGTGCGCACCTGTCCCATGTGAGAACATTCCCACGGCAGAAGCTGGGAAGTATTCAAAGTTACCTGATGCACCTGCGTTTGATGTACCTCCTGTGCAGAACATTCCCCAGCGACGTCCGTCAGTCTCAGCTGCTGGACTGCCTGTATCACGAGGATCAAGAGAGAAGAGGCCGCCGATAGATGACGCTCCTGACGAAGACACACTCTGCACTATCATGCACTGCTCCTCACACTCATACATGGATATGCGATCAAATGCTACTGAGGTTGATCTTCCAAATCTCCAGTATCCAGATGATCCTGCACCGTAAAGACCCGCAGCATCAAACCAGCTACCAACAGGAGAAGCAACTCCTCTATTCATGGAGCATAGAAGAGCATTTGTGAACAATGACGTTGTGTCAGGTGACAAGATTGTGTATGAGCGCGATGCAGAAGTACCTGCGATTGTGTACCTGATATTTAGAGGATTAGCATAAGGCATAGAACCAAAGACACACTCAGTAACACTGCTTACCTGCTGTCTTCCCCACGACCATGCCGTCCCCGATCCAGGAGATCGAGGTGATCCATCAGCATAGGTTGTTAATTGTCCAAGTGTGTAGATCCCGTCAAGCCAAGAAGCAGCTGAGACGGAAGTTGTTACAGTTCCTACAAATCGCCAGTGTTGTGTATCAAGAGGCATTATGCTAACGTCCCCGCTGTTGCTGTGAAAGTTGTTCCCACTTGAACAGGCTGCCCTGGATATTCAGTAATCTCTGTGGGTTCATTGTAGAATGCTAAACCTGCAGCCAAAGTCACCCACTTAAGCGCTCCACCCTGATATGTGAGAACTTGGCCATCTGATGTGGGTGTTGCTACTGCTGCTGTGCCTGATGCATTCCAGATAGGCACTGAGTTTGCCACCCCGGTGTGACTGTTGGAACCGGCCCAAGCTCTGTCTGATAGGCTCGCATGTGTGGGCGCTGGAGGAGTTCCGTGCATGTGGTCGGCACGTGCGTACTGTGAAGATGATCCTACCCAAGTTGTCTGGCCATAAGTTGTGCCGCTTATGATGTAATGAGCAGGAGTTATGCTATTGACGATGTTGTCGATCCGGGATGCGAAAGACTGCGACATCAAAGTTGTTGTGATGATGACTGACTTTGCAGCAAGATGTATTCCTTCTGCGTAAGCTTCTTCATCTATCATGGTGTAGACTTGAACGCCACCGCCGCCCATAATCTCAACTGAGTCAGATCCCGTGGCGATCAGTGTGTCACTTCCACTGACGAAGATGTTCTTGAAGTGCGAAGCAATCGTGATCTTCGCAGTTCCGCCACCTAGATCTTCAACTTGGAAGCCTGTACCGTCATCAAACACGACGGTTGAGGGAACATCAGAGTAAGCAGTTGCGCCCGATGAGCCTGAGATTGTTAGCGACGAACCGCCGCCTCCACCTCCCGTTGCAGCGATTCGAAGCGTCTGGCTGGAACCCGAAGCACCCACTACCGTAAGTGTGATACCTGATCCTGCTGCTAGCTTCGATGACAAGAAGTCGGCAGATGCATCATCTACCGTTGTCCTGACCTTGGTAAAATCTTTCTCGAGAGCATCGTCAATGTCAGACGATGTGATCGTTCCATCGAGAATTTGTGTGCCGCGAAGTTGTGTCGTTGACATCAGACATAACTATCAGCTACCCACACATTTGAATGTCACTTACTTTGACACACCAGCTGCAAGGAACAAGCCATATGCCGTCACATCTGATGACAGCGACGTGCTTATTGCCATGCACATACCTTCCTTCATTTGTTGCAAGGCCCATGTACTCGATCCACGTCTTGTTATCGTCCTTGGGCCAGCGAAATGAGACAAGATCACCGCAGTTGATGCTGCTCATCTGTCATCTCATCTGGAATGATCTCAACAAATTCAACAGGCCACCGAGATGTTAAGCCTCGATTAAGGACAACAAGCAGTGGGTCGTAGTGCTCATTCATATTGACGTTGCGGGGTATTAGGACAGTCTCTAAGACAAGTGCCACATCACCGCGCTTAGAATGCCCGCCCGACTCAGTTAGACGGACGAGCATACCTCGCTTGACACCCCTAAAGTCACCGATCACTACCTTTTTGTCGATCACGAGCTCTCTCTAGAAGATGTAGAAGTAAGTGAGATATGTGCCCAAACATCAGCCCACGCCGCTGTAGCCGTTTGAACCTGTCACAGTGAGGAAGTTCTTGACTGGGATGTTAGTCAAGCCTGCGATCACCTGGTAGGAAGCAGTTCCAACGGCACCAGAGACGAAGAGCGCAGATGTCCTAATCTCACCTGAGAACGAGTCGCTACCCGAAAGAGTGATGAAGTTAGCATTTGCAGGCTTGAGGCCGTTCTGCGTAAACCCTACAGCGATTGCTGTGGATGCCGTAAAATTCTTGACTGTGATGAAACGTGTGACAGTTGGGAAATCAATCTGATCTACTTCGCCAAGCGCCACCTGAGAAGCTGTCACAAATGGAACAGCTGAGATCTGGTAAGCAGGAACGTAGCCCTCACCGAGGACAGGATTATTGAGAGACATAAATGGGCTCCACTTTCATTATAAGTATTCACCCACTATGTATATGTCAGTCACCTGTTCCTAAACCTGCCCAGGGAGGTTGTTGCAATTTTACTTGCTCCTTCTTTTCTATCTCTTCGATTAATCTGAGTATATCAGCAACATTGCAGTCAAGTGATCGTTCGATCCTGTACCTGCAACGCTCGACCACTTTCTCAATGGGTTCCATTAGTCACTCTCCGCCACTTTCCATGTCCCATGTCACAGAGACACGTCTCCTGGAAGTCGATGACAGGTGTCAGAGCTCGGGCATCTCCACATTCTTCTTCACACTGCTGCTGGAAAGAGCTACTCTCAACGCCGAGCCAGACAATCACAAGTGCACCTAGCACCATGCACAGGCCTGTAATGATCTTCTCACTAGTCATGTGTCACCAAATCCCGTCTTCAATGTGCCACGTTTGGATAAGTTCCTGATGGACGTCCCTGCGCCACTCGCAGACCCGGCAGAGATTATCATGTCTACATTCGTATGTTCCCTCACCCGGTCGTGACACCAGGCATGGTGCCAGCTGAACTTGGACTTTGAGGAACTTAATGACTGCGTCCCGATCAAAGAGATCGTTCCAAGTAGGATCGTCAATGTCTTCTGTCGGTGTCACCGGTTGTCTCCGCTGCCACTCAGGACACCACGTTCCGCACGCGACCGGAGCTTCGCCACGTTCGCCGCAGCAACTTCCTCCAGTGTTACACCCAGATCAGATGACAGCGCGGCGAGGTACCACAGGACGTCACCCAACTCCTTCTTGAGGCCTTCGGTGTCGAGCTTCCCGTCGCGCACCATCTTCTTCACCTTCTCGGCAACCTCGCCTGCTTCTCCGGTCAGGCCTAGGGCTGGATAGACGAGACGATACTCAGCCGGATAGATTGCAGTCTTCTTTGCCTCTTCCTGGTACTCATTAAATGTCATAGGCATATTATTGCCTCGCGTGAGAATCTTTACAAAATTACCAAGACTTTATAACAATCGGTTCACCTGCAGGTATTTGATCAATCCACGCATTACAGAAATTAAAAATCTGCTCCATCGTGGCTGCCTGCCTTTCGTCGAGACCGATTTGTTTAATTTCATCCCACGTGATGTCGTTTAGAACGATTGAAGCAAAAATGTCATAGATCATGTCGAATTGCATGTCAGCAAGTTTAATCCTGGCACCCTTCTTCCGACCCAGATGACCGTGGACTTTCAAAATCATCCGGCTGACCTCTGGATTATCTTCAATCCACTTGCCCGCTCCCCTGGGGTATCCAAGGCTCTCTAAAAAGGCACGGCCAGCGGCGTGCCCAATAATATCATGAGCGATCCACACCGTCGAAGAAAAATCACCGGGATAGGGAGACGATCCAATGACGACGATCTTTGCATTTTTCGGATAGCCCTTGGACAACACCCATTCCTGAAATGCGAGACTTTCGATGTCTCGCGGCTCAAGCTCTGCGTTATTTACAGCAATAAAAACCCAGTCGTCTGCAGTTTTGGAAAATATTTCCTTGATGTCAAGAACAAAGGCAGGATCTTGTGCCTGGTGGTATGCGATGCTTGGCTTGATCTCACCTCTTCGAGAAGCAAGATCTTGAGGCGAGAAATCAAATGCATCAAATGAATGTAATGCACGATTGACGATAGGCAGGCCTCTTGCGTCAACTCCTTCGTTGATGTATCTTCGCCAGCTCTCAAATAGAGATTTCATCATCATGCATCACACCTGTTCCTAACTAACTATCGTCGTCATCCCGCTCAAGCCAGGTATGGTACTCCTTCAGCGTGAGAGTGGCAGAGTTCTTTCCCTTGTAGAGCTTGCGCGGGTTCTGACAGAGCTGGCAGTTACATCCGATCCTTGACTCCACGAATCGACCTGCCCTCTTCGTCAACCCCTCCTCGCTGTAACCCAGCTTCCGAAGGATCACCTTCGCTCGGGTCTTCTTCACTTCAGTCTTGCTGCGTCGAAATGCCTTGCCTCGTCCCATTACCAATCTCCTTCGTAGTTGTGATCGCCACGGACTCGATGACCCTTCTTATTGTAGAGCGTCACCTTCTCGTGCAGCATCCAGATCTCCCAGCGATCCTTATTGACCTGCTTCAGGTTGAACGGCCCGTAGCCGTCGATACCGTGGAGTTCACCCTTCCCACCGAGGTGGATGTTGGCATGCTCCTTCTTTTTATCAAGCCCAGTTGAGCACCGCGTCACTTCCTCCTGTAGGCCGGCATTGACCCTGTGGAGTTCGCTGTTCTCTACGAGAAGTTGCTTCATGCCCTCTCGGGCAGCATCCCTCTCCTCCACCACCTTCTCCGCGTAGACTGACCAGCTCCCCTGCCCGACGAAACCGGGACCACGCTCGGACTCAGGCGGGACAAGCTTCCGAAGACGATCAATCTCATCGAGGAGGGCTCTTGCCTGACCTACACCGATTGCCAGGCCACCCGCATCGAGGTGTTCCTTGATCGACTCCACAGTCGGCTTCTCGTAATACGTGATCGTCCGGGAATCGGGATCGATCTCAATGTCCTGGCTCATGGGCTCTCCTTCCTACAAACCATACAGGCCGCGAACCTCGTTTACAAACCGGCGATACTTGTCGAGAACAGGATGTGACCCATCTCTGTCGTTCGGGTGACGTGTCGCATCAATCATCTTAACGTGCCGTTCGAGAACATCCCACAGCTCGATGATAGCCACGTCTCGATCCTGGATGTCCTCATCGCGAACGTCATTCAGGTCGATCTGTCCCCAGTTTCTCATGGGCTCTCCTTCTTCCTACGAAGCTCCTGAAGGCTCTCCTTCAGGATGGCTGCAAACTTCTCCATCTCCTCGGGCGTCAGGCTATCGAGCTTCGCGATAATCGTGGGATCCGTGATGGGAAAGCTGACCCCTTCGGGGATCTCATTGTCTACGTGCTCGTTGCTCATTCTTCCTCCTTGCGGTGCTCGCCGCGTTCGATGGCGTCTGCAATGCGACGACGACCCGTTGCCCGCATCGGATCACCTGTCTCGGCCTGTCTACGCAGCCACGCCACGATGGCATCACGTTCTGACATGCGCCCCCAATGGTACGCTCGGTCGCTCCCTTCTCCTCCGAAGCCCGTGTCCTTCATGGCTCCTCCTCGCGGCGGTGCTCGCCACGTTCGATGGTTTCAGCAGCGTCGTCGCAGTCGCCGCCCCACTTACGCAGCCACGCCACCACGTCGGCGAGCTCCTCTCGAACAGCGTTCGCAGCATCCACACCACAGTCCAACCGCGCCTGTGCTGCCGCCCACGCCTCACGGAAGTGGTCTCGCTCGGCGCGCAGCCGCTCCACCTCAGCGACCAGGGCATTGATGTTGTCTTCACGCGGGGGAGCAAAGCGCGGATCATTGAGCGGGTACTCATTATCGATCATGTTCACTCCTCGACCATAAGTTCAGACTTGACGATGAGGACATAACAATCCGACATGAAACCCACAAGCTCTCCCGTCTCGAGGTTGACCGAGTTGTAGTGATCGCCCATTTGCTGCTCAAAGAACTCGGCGGTCTTGAGGAAGACGGTCCCACCGGGCCTTTCTACGAATGTCTGACCGACTCCAACGTAATCCCATGGTGTGGTAGATTTGTTTGTCTTTCGTGTGATCTTCATTCTTCCTCCTCGCCTGTGACGATCTTGATGTCATCGAGTGACATGCCCTTCACCTTGTGGAGGTATTCCTTAGCGTCGTCGAGACTGTAGAACATTGCTCGAGCAAGCTCGCCGTCATCGTCATTGGTGACGATCCAGTAGACGTGATTGTGATCCACTGGGTCGCAATAGACCCAGAGCGGGCTGGAATCGATGTATGGGATACTCATGTTGTCTCCTCAGCTAAACTCGCCTGAAATATAATCATATGTGCCCTCGCCGTGACCCACACAGCCCCCGTCCTCAAAGAACTCGATCCTGTGGCGGACGAGACCGTGAGGCCCCGGTTCCGCATGGTTGTTCTCCAAGAACTCGGGAGTGGGTGGTTTGTTGATGTTGCCTCGCCGGGCTGTGATCTTCGCGATCATCTCAGTGAACGGGACCACGTCACCGTACTCATCCATGATGATCCGGTCGGGATCGATGAACATGCGGACCCAGTCCTCGTAGGTGTTGATACCCATCTCGGGCACAACGTGGAGGCTGAAGCACCAGCCACCGGAGCTTTTCCCGATGTGGATGCAATCCTCAGTGCCCCGGACTTCCCAGAAGGAGTCGATGGACTCGTAGTCGAATCCGCGCTTCACACTGTAGTAGTTCGTGCCCAGGTCGCCTCCTTATGAGGCAATTGTACCACATGTCGCGCCCATTTACACGGGTTCATCGATGGGTTCGAGTTCCCAGTTCTCCATGTCGTATCGCTCACCGTCGAAGATCACCACACTTCCCTCAGCAAACACACCCGACGGCAACGGGTGTACATTCTTCCGCCACCCATCGATCACCAACCCGATCGCGTGAAATCTTGGGTCTCCCGGAGACTTCCAGTAGATCCCGTCGAATCCGATACCCGGCTTGAACTTGACGAGAGACCCGAGCGGATAGTGACCTTTGACGCGGACGTAGAGCCAGCGATAGACCCTGCGGAGGAAGTTCATTCGATGGGCTCCAGATCCGTCTTTGCCCAGGCCGTCTCACGCCCGTCCCACATGACCCACCAGTCGCAGTGTGAGTAGATGTCGATGCCGTCCTCATGACTAACGGGCCTGAGGATCATGCAGACGTCGGAGTCGCTCCACTCACGCCTGGCAGGATGCACGATCATGCAGAGATCACCCGGCTTCATCGATCACCCGCAGCATTTCTTCGTCGACCCACCCTACCCGTCCGCAGTGGAGGACTTGGACCATCTCCCGCTTGTCGTCCCGTCCCTCAAGGAGAATGCCAACCTCACCGTGTTCCCACTTCTTTTTGTGGGGGACTGCGATGTGGTCGTACCTATCGTAGACTTCGATGTAGGCGATGCGAGCTGTATTGGAGAGGTTCATCCTGCGGATTGTGACCAGATCACCCGGTTTCATCAGCCACCTCGATGATCACCTGCGACACCCAGCCCACGCTCCCATCAGCCATGACGATCACACCTTCCGTCTTCGGGTCGAGATCGATGATCATGCCTAGATTTCCGTTCTTCCACGGGTGGTAGACATTCGTCCTCCAGTTGTAGAGCATGATTGCGGGAGGAGGATCCCGCCTCTTGGCCTTGGCTGCCTTCGCGATGACCAGATCACCCGGCTTCAATGACCACCTCGACATCCTCGATCCTTCTCGCCTTCACTTCGCCGGTAGGCATGAGAAGACAGAGGTAAGTTGTTCTTCCTTCATCCAGGGGAACGACCCGAGTGATGAGCGCGAGTGTCTCACCCTGACGCTTGAAGATGGGCGTGCCACTCTTGAAACGGACGATGTCACCGGGTTTCATCGAGCTTTTCCAGGTAGCAGACGTGAATACTTTGCAGACCGAAGGGTGTCATGATGTAGACAACATCCCGTGAGAATGTCTTGTCGGGTCCGACAACCATGAAAACTGCACCTTCTTGGATGGCGCGGGTCTCTGGCTTCTCATTGCGGATATTACGGTTTATGCGAACTAGATCACCCGGTTTCATTGATGGCCCTCGAATCGATCTGGTCGAACCAGAGGAGGCGACCGTGGACGAGGACACCGAACTTTCCTCCGTCGTCCTTGGGATCCTCACAGTACATTCCGATAGTTCCGTTTGGAACCCAGACTTCGTCTTTTAGCGTTAAGTCACCTTTGGGATTACAACCGAATTCGTAACCGTACGAACCCTCGAACCTAGTGTTACAGTTTGTCAGGATAACGAGATCACCGCGCTTCATCGTCCCACTCCGTTTCCGCTAGGAGTTCATTATAACCCACTCGCCAGACCTCAGTTCCAACCATGACCTCGTAGCTGAAAGATTTGACAGGTTGACCCATGTGGTCCCGCATCCAATCGTAGGTGGCTTTTAGCTCCTTGCCCACGACAATGCCGATCTTTCCGTGAGCACGCTGGCCGGGAATGTCGAGCCTAACAAGATCACCCAGGTTCATTCACGCCTCCGGGTCCTACCATCAGGCTTCTGGAGATTCGACGGGTGGCAGTCACGAGGACCATCGTGAAAGAGAACCTCGAGCAGAGGACAGGACAAGTCCCAGTTACGTGACTCTTCGACCTCGCCCAGGACGACTCCGATCTCACCCTGACCATGGACGCCCTTTATGACTTGAACGAGATCACCGGGTTTCATCGATCACCTCCAGGAAGCTCGAGTCGCATTCTTCAACGACTTGTCCGTCGAACATGAAGTCAACTGTCATCCACGAACCGAAGGCATTGGGAGTATCACGCCAGGGATGCACCTTGACTATCATCACAATCTCTCCGCTGTGGATGCCGATATCCTTGAGACGGGCAAGGTCACCGGGTTTCATCGAGGACACTCCAGACGCTCCGGGCGCATTTCACCAACCTGCCCTTAGTGAGGACCAGATCATAGATGTTGTACTCACGATCGGTGGTAAGTCCCATGTAGACGCCAATGGCACCGCCTGGGATATCGATGAAGTAACCATCGGCCATGTCGATTCCAGTATAGCGGCGGTGGTGGTTGAGCGTGACGAGATCACCTGGTTTCATTGACAGGCTCCAGATCACCCAGCAGGATATCTCGGATGCCGTGGGTGGGATGGATCACCCTCACCCAGCTCCCGCTGTCAGAGCCGTCGAACTTCACGGCGAGGACGAGCTCGCCCATCCGAGCGAGCGGGAGGGACGTCCCGGTCTCGTCGTTCGTCCAGTACTCCGGGTCCGGTAGGATGAACCCGCCACGGATCGTTCGCAGAAGATCGCCGGGCTTCACTTGATCTCCTTCAACCAGCCTGACTGGATGGATCGTGCTGTCCCATCAACAAGGCAGAGCCAGCGACTACCCTGAAATGCTGCTGGGGGCTTCTGCCACTCGACAAGGAGGACGACCTTCCCGCTAAGATTGGGAACCCGCTTGCACTTGACGACTGCGAGATCACCGGGTTTCACTGATCACCTCCGTGAGGTCCTCGAGGTACCTGCAGGTCGTCCCAAAGACATTGCCGTCCCCGAGACAATGGCAAGATGACAGTGATTCGATACTGACAACCAAGAATGTTCCGGCCCGTCCATCCTTCCAGCGGCGAAGTTCGCCTACTCTGATGGGTGTGAAGTCCCAATCCCAAGGATGGAGAGTGTGGACCACACCCCCGATAACGGCCCTGGTCCAGTTGCAATCACGGACGTTACTCTTACCCGTCACTACACCACTTACCCCACGTGGGATTACTACTCTGTTCTTGTTGCAACGCCGGGGTGTCCACGCGACTGCGCGAGAGCCTTTGGGAACTGCAGTGTAGCCTTTCTTGACCATGGTAGTATTATACCCTATGGTGAGTCGGGTTGCACGAGTTGCATTCTGGACTTATGAAGTTCTAATAGTTGAGAATGTAAATATGATCTACTTTAGAACCAGAATTATTTCTTCCCATGAAGTTCTGAGAATACATGTGTGATTTTGTGATGATCTTATAGCTTGCAAATTCTGCACGATATAGATCATCGTCTGTGTGCACAATCATCCACTTACATTTTAAAGACTTTGTCCAGTCAATGAAATTTTGATGGTCAACATCGTTCCAGTCGGGTGTCTGATAGCCTGCTCTGCTGCGGTATGGCGGGTCTAGAAACACAAAATCACCATCAGTGAGGTGTGCAGACACGGCGCTATAAGATCCGTTTAAGATCGTCCAAGAGCTAATAAGATTGCTCACATTAACATTTAAGCTATTTTTAAAGTCCTTATACCACCCATAAGGGACATTCGACCCACCTTTAGGTGAGTTTCTGATCATGCCTGAGAACGAGAGCGCGCGCGTCACATAGAAGTCAGATGCCGATTGAAAGTCAAGACTAGACAAGCTAAGAGACTTTGCAGAATTTAGACGTGTTCTAGCAGCATAGTATGCGTCTTCAAGTGATCGTGTTGTCTCTCTGGCAGGATCGCTGTTTAGCATGTATGGACACTTCCTGTCTTGTTCAATAAGGCTGTGCAACTGCTGCCAATCTTTCTGGAGACAGGCGTAAAAATTCATCACCTGCGCATCAAGATCATTTATAATGGCAGGTCGCTCTAAGTGAAATGACAGCGCTGCAGAACCTGCAAAAGGTTCAACGATCCTATCATATGAGGTTGGCATCAAGGCTGTGATCTGCTTGATCTCAGATGATTTACCGCCTGGCCACTTAAAAAGCTTTTTCATCTTGTCTCCTAGACAATTATAGATGGGTTAGAGATGTTTATTAATTTATCAACGATTGCGCGAAGCTTTCTTGCCTGATCTAGTTATCTTCTTTTCTTCTCTTTCAAGTGCAGTACGGTAGACTTTCTCTGACTTGCTTTTAATTCTATCCTTGAGACTTGGCTGCACATTCAACTTATTGTAGACATTCATGACCATCGTTGTGTCAACGCTTACGCCAGTATTCTGAGCGATTACATTGCACAATACCTGCAGGTTAGGGTCATTCTCTTTTAAGCTCGCGGTAATCAACTTACAACTGATCGTTGAGGTTGCCAATCTCTTCATTGCAATGTCAACGTGATCAAGAGTATTGCATGCCGACTGCGGTGTAAAGAGATAGACATAGTATTCATATCCTTTCTGGGCTGCTCCCTCTACACGTGCTTCAACATCATTAGCACGAGATCCTGCAGATTCCGTGCCATTTGCACCACCATTTTTCACATCAATTGCAATAATAGGCCGATTGTTATGGAAAACAGCAACATCTACGTGTGACTTCTTGACACGTGTTGTATTGTCTATTGCGTCACCGCACGTAGCTGAAATTCCTGGGACACCTAGGTTATTAAAAAGTTTCTCTATAATAACCTCTTGCTCATTGCCTGCCGTAATCTTACTAGACTGGCCGAAGCTTACAACTTTCTCAACAAACCAGTCTGGAAGATCATTTAGCAGCTTGACAAACTCATCTTGAGGGTACACTTTTACTCCTAATTTAGTTTATCTTAGCTTTTGATTGTGCAGATGTTCAACCAAATTATTAATCAGATACCAAATCTTCCCTTAGTGATGTTGAAGAGGTCAGCAACTTCGGTCGATGTAAGTGACCTGTTGTACGTGAGGACCTGCGCGATGTTGCCATTGAGGAAGTTACCGACGCCAAAACGACCGATGTTCACCGACCCGTCGCCACCGTGGGCAGCCTTGTTCGCCGTGTAGGAGCTGTCGAAAGCACCATTGACATAGAGCGTCATCCCGTCGGTCGTGTTGAAAGTGAGAGTTGCAAAGTACCACACACCTGCAGAGAAAGTCCGGCTTGACGGATATGCAGAGAAGACGGCCCAGTTTGTGTGGCCTGAGTAGAGGCGGTTCGTACCTGCAAAATACATGAAGTGACCACCCGTCTCGGAGCTTACGAGGTTGTTGTCACTCACCAGATCGGTAAGGTTGAACCAGACTGCCTTCGTGTAGGCAGTCTGTGGAACGAGCCCGGTTCCTGAGACTGTGGCACTCTCGGATGAGGCTTTCGCGAAGTTGAAGCTTCCGCCCTTGTCAGTTGAGAAAGTGGGTGTGTTGATGAGCGTTGCGTTGTTCACTGCAGGATCTGTCGCGAGGTCGAACCAGGTTGCACCTGATCCGGGGTAACTGAGAGCATTTGACGCATCAAGGTGTAGCATGAGGCCAGACGTGCTGAGTTGATCGGGCCGATTGAACCCGAAGTTGAAACCTGCCGTGAGGCCCACATTAGGTCCTTGAAAACCTTTGCCGAAACCTGATCTCATTGCATCATCCTCTAGCAATTAAATAGGCTATCCTATCACACTTCCAACACGTTCCCGTGGCTCGTCACCACACCCATCCGTCCGTCGTCACAGCAGGATCCGTTGCTGAAGATCGTAGGGAGCCCGCACACCGTCCGCGTTCCCGCATTGCGGATGTCATCCGTTGAGTGGACGTGCCCGAAGAGCATGAACCGGGGCGGGACCTTCGCGACCCGCTTCCGGAGTGCACTGCAACCCACAAGCTCCACCTTGTTGTGATGGGTGTAGGTTGCGTCGAGGACGCCGTAGGGTGGGCCGTGCGTGACGAGGATGTCGAGGCTCTCCGGGATCTCATCCCAGAGCCGGTTGATCGTCCCACGGTCCCGCATGTATGACCAGTCGCCGTAGCGTGGCGTGAATGGGCTTCCCCAGATCCGCAGCCCCTCGATCGTCTTCTCTTCGTTGATGAGGAGGTGGATCCCACGGTGCTCAATCAGCTCACGCGTGATCAGGCCCTTCTCAAGGGACGTGTCGTGGTTTCCTGGGACGAAGATCTTGTGGGGAATCGACAGGGTAGCAAACCAGTCGATGAAGGCACGAAGTTCTGACTCGTTACGGTACGGGTCACGCCAGTTCGAGGCGTCTCCGCTGTGGATCACCATGTCGATACCATCGGGAATGACGAGCTGGTCGTGGTTCATGTGAGTGTCGCTCAAATGCCAGATCTTCATTGTGCCTCCTCGATCGGTTTTAGATATCGTCGTGTCGTAGTTCGTGTCTCGCCACCGATTAGGACGATGTAGTCGTGCTCGCGTTCCCGAATGAGTGGATGCGACTTAGGCCGGATCTCAAGCAGGATCCCGATTGGGTAGGGCGCAGTCGAACCTCTTCGCCGTAGTGTGTATTGCACAAGGTCACCGGGCTTCATTGCCTCTCCTCACAGCTGCATCATACCACGCTCAAGTTGTCTTGCACGGGTGACACGAGCTCCAGGCCACCCACAGTCATTGTCACGATCTGCCCACGGGATGTGAGCACGTGGTACATGCTCCCCATCTTTAGACCGCCCACATTCTCGTGAGTGACATCTATGATGATCCCATTGTGTTGCAGGCTCTTTGGGACCGCAGGTGTCCAGAACCTGACCAGGTCACCCACGTTCACTTGATCTCCTCGCAGGAATATGCACGGACATAACCCACCTTTCCTCCGACAAGAACACGCATGTACGTATTCATGCTTGGGCCGTCATCTTCGTGACTGTCGAGAACCTCGAGAATTAGAGCAATCGTCCCTCTTGGATACTCAATGTCACCGATTGTTGTCTGTGGATTAGGCTCTGGGAATACTGAGACAGTTTGATGAAACCAGCTGTTCAGCTTGACGATGTCACCTGCCTTCATGTCAGGCTCTCCTACTCAGGATCTTCTTCCCATCCGTCGATGATTGCGACGAAGGCCGCGACGTGGAACAGCTCCCCGTTTCCCATCGCCGCGCGCCTGACCTCCTCATAGTACACTGGTCATGCTGTCCTGTCCTCCACCTAAAAGTCTACGTCGCTCGCTGTCTCAGGATCGTAGGGCGTGAAGCCCGACACGTCCATGCCGCCGAGCTTGAGGTAGGGACACATCACGTTTCCGCTCGTGATCTTGAATCGATCCCCGTTTGCCGCGGTTGACGCGATGCCCAGTGTCTCAGTGTCAGCGACAGCGTCGCACTGCGTCTTGGTCGCCTTGCCCGACGAGACGATCTCACACCTCATGATCCTGATCGTGACGGGATGCCACTGCCCACTCCTCACCATCGGAAAGAGAGCGGGACCGCAGAACATGTCGGCTGCGACGTAGAACTCTCGTGAGCCGCCGCCTGACGTCACAGAGCGCACCTCAGCACGAGCGTTGTAGTGAGACGTTGTCAGACACCCGAGGAGCGACGCGATCAGGACCATCACTTGGCACCCCCGTTCACGGTCGACTGATCTTCCTCCTCCTCGTCCGGCTCTTCCCACCCATCAATGATCTCACTGTCGACGACTTCGACCATCTCGACGCTATCCCAGTCCCAATCGACCTCGTCACCTAGCTTCTCAGGCCGGTGCTCATCCTCTGAACATGTGACGTGCATCGTGCCGTAGACGATCCCTTTGACTGTGATCGCGTGTGTCACCATCTTGCCCATCAGAATGCATCCCGGTCGAAGAAGCCCCAGCCATTGCCCATCCGTTCCTCCTTGATGGTGACCACGAAGTTGTGGCCTCGCTGAGTGATCTTAAGGACCATCGTTCCGCTCGCGGGATCAACCTTATAGAGGTGCTCACTACGGAGTGCAAGATCGATCTCCTCATGGTCATCATCCTCATCATCACCGATCCGCTTGACGCCCACCTCGAGACAACCGTGACCGTGCTTACCGACCTGCATGTACATGAGAGGACTGCGGCTCACTGTTTCTCCGTAGCTGAACTTCCACTTGGAACTGGGTTCGTCGGGTGTCGCAACGCTGAGTGTCCACTTGGACCGAGCGGTGGTGATAGGCTTCACGTTGAGGATCTCAAGCGTCTCCTCGAAGTCACCGCCCCATCGGTTGAGCTCATCGACCAACGTCTGAAGCATGTCGAAGTTGAACTCGTCGGTTGTTCCAAGCAGGGTGAGGATGCTCTTCAGGTACTTGCGGTCCTGCAGCTGGTCATCACAGTACTCCTCCACAAACTCTGCGGTGAGACCCTCGAAGTTGATCGAGTAGCGGAGGCGAGACGGGCGGTTGTGGAAGAACTCACGGACTGCCCACTTGTCGTTGCAGGTGATGATCATGATCTTGTTCTGAGCAGTGTAGACACCGTCGAACAGGGTGAGGATCGACTCCTGATCCTCCTGATTGTAGAGCTTCTCGAACTCATCAAACAGGACAACTGCGGGTTGCTCGATGCCCTGGATGGTGCGCATGAAGCGCTCGTCCGTGTAGGGTGTATTGACAATAATTACCGGGAGGCCCGACTGGATCGCGACATACTTTGCCAGGAGTGTCTTACCGGATCCCTTGGTACCGCTGAGAAAGACACCTACCTGCGATCCGGGCTGGCGCCCCTTGAAGGAGCTGAGAATGCGCTCACCGTGCCGCTCCGTCTTGCCGTAGAGCTTTCGGGGTAGAGTGAAACGCTCACTCTCCTCTAGGAAGTACTCGCCTGTAAGTGGGTTCTTACAGACGGTGTAGTTGCCTGCGGGCAATGTGTCTCGAACATCCATCCGAGCGTTGGGGGTGAGTGACCAGGCATTACCATGCTTAAGGAACTTCATTCTTCTCTCTTTTGTTATGATCTTACGGGTTGGTATAGATTTTTACAAGATGTCGATCAATGAATAAAGCGATGTGTCGTAGAGCTCGATCTTGCTCTTGTGTAGAACTTTAAAGTGCCAGTGCATCGGTCGGACGACCTGAACCAGATCGAGTGTGCCAGGCTCGATGAGCTCCACGAAGATGCAGCGACCCTTTGAAGATCCGAACTGGTCGATCACTTCGTACAGATCACCGGGTGTGTAGCGGTTCTTGATCGCCTGCATTAAGTCATGTGTGCTCTGCTAGTAACCTAGCTGGATGCGAATTGCCGAGAAGAGCAAGTAGAAGAAGAGGATGAACACCGCCTTGATTGTCGTGTCGACCGTGAACCGCATGTCGCCTCCTAAAAAGTGTCGCCACGATCATTATAGATCGTGGCGACAGTGACGCACGTGTTATTGTGCCTTAGTCGATAGCGTGCTGTGCGACTTCGACTGCGAGCTTGAACACCTTGGTGCGGATCTCACGGGCTTCCTCACGTGTCACACGGACCTTGCCGTCCGCGTCCTTCTTAAGCGCCTCAGAGATTGCCTTTACAAGATCGATCGCCTCGGGTGCGATGTCAATCAGTTCGTCTGGTGATAGTGCCATGTCTGCCTCCCAAGTATATCTATCTCACACGATCTTCACGCCGCGGACAGTGAGAGGTGTCGCCAACTCCCAATTGCCTGACCGTGCGATCTCGTTGAAGGCATCCATGCGATACACCGTCCTCTGGACGATTGGGTTCTTGTTGGCTGCAAGCCACTCTCTGCGTGCCTTGATGTAGGCCAGCACCCAAGCCTTCTCATCGCCGCCGTTGCAGGGAGCAGCCTCTGGGAAACGGGCTCGGATGATTGCCACACCGCCGCTGCCACTGTGGATGCAGGTGTCGTAGACGACGAGCGCACCGAGGCCGGTCTGCAGGCCGATCCGCTGGACGTGGCCCATCGCAGGCACCCAGTAGTTGGCATCAAACACTTCATCCTGCGCTGCTTGCATGACGGGGTCAGCACCCGCTGTCTTCAGCACGCCCATCAGGTACTTCGCCCAGGATGGAATGTTCTTGGGATCCAGCTTCGCCGTCTCGTTCAGCGCAAGTTTAGGAACGAACTGCTTGAGCTCGTCAGCCTGCTTACCACCCTTCGCAATGTACAAGTCAACGATCTTATCTAGGGTTCCTGACCTATCTGTTGACTGGTGCTTACCGTAGGAAATACCGGCTCCGTCTGACAAGATTGCGCATGTTGCATATGCACCGGGTGTAGGTAATCTACCTGTCTCAAAGATCGTCAGGACTGAATCGATCACTTTCTTCTGGCTGTCGCTTACTGGCATGTGTGCCTCCTGACGCTAAGTATCAGGTCACTTCTTGATCGGTCCGCCCGTGACCCATGTGTCACACGTCCTCTTGGCAGCACACTTGAAGTGGTGCATCTTGCAGTAGCCCAACTTGCCCGCCTTGATCGTGTCCCAACCCTTCACGTTGGTATCACCGCCCTCAAGCCCCTTCTCGATGCAGTTAAGCATCTTGGGTGAGATGTCGAAGGCAGCGCAGTTCCCGCACAGCATATCCTCCGCTTCAGAGACAGGAATGTCATCCCACATCTCTGCTTTCTCTTCCCAGAAGTCACCAGGCTTTGCAGGATTAGCAGGACCGTAGCCCAGCTTCTTGATCGCCTTGTTGCGGTTCTTTGTGTTAAGGACAGAGTCCTGCGTTGCTCGAGGACAGGTGCCGCCGCTCTTCTTGTCTTCCTTCGCTTTCTCGTTGAGGATGACCTTTCTAATCTCATTGATGATGTATCTACGTAGCATGCAGATAACTATCACTCATTTACAGCAGGATGCTGCACAAGAGAGAGATCCTGCTCCCGACATGCCCTAACGAGTGACCTTCCCTGGGGCAGCTTTACGAGAACCTCGTAGTATCCGTCGCCATAACGGCCCACAACGACACCCTCTCGCGTCTCCCAGACACGGACAAGATCACCCTCGCGGATCTCATCCTTCCGAGCGTCCACTGTGGTTGCTCCGTAGGTTCATCGCGCTCTCAAGTAGCTCGTTGCTGACGTGCTTTCCTTGCACTCGCTCCACTAGCTCCAATGTCGCCTGGCATCCACGCCTAAATCCTGCGTCGTAGGACGACTCGTTCTGCAGTGCTGTCAGGCGCTTCCTCAGATCCTTGTTGGATGCTTCAAGCATGTGGACACGTTCTTCAATCTCTCCCAGCGTCTCTATGACATTCTGGGATGTGCAATCTTCAGCGCCTGGAATGAGAGCCACGTGCTCGCAGATCTGCTGGATCGACCGCCGCTCCTCAATCTCCTGGCGGACGTAGACAGCAAGGTCGAGGATCTCCTGGTAGGCATCGACAAGCGCATCACGACCGTTCCAGGTTCGAAGCGGCGTGCCATAACGCTGCCTACCCAAGTTGTCTCTCTCCTTCATATCAGAGACGACAAGATCCCAGACAGGTGTTCCATCACCTGTGGGTGCAGGCTGATCTTCAATTCTCTTAGTCACAATTCTCTCCAAGAATGTACAAGTTCCATCGATTAGCTAATCCTAACACGATGCTGAAATTATTATCAAAGTGTAGTAGATCGTTAAGGTCGTCAGGTAGATCATCCTCACACAGTGCACGGATCGTCTCCACGGTGCAGTCAAGCGGATAGATCGCTTCTTCAAAGTCAGGGTAGCTCACATTGCAGTCAGCGCCCAACTTCTCATTGATTAGGGTGCGATACTTGATCACCTCGTCGAGACGAACGTTTAAGACACCTGCATTTGAGTCAAGCCAGGTTTCATTGATCTCGCTGAGTACTGGAATGACGTTGGGCTTTGGTGTCAAGAAAGTGCACCACATCCGGGCATGGTGACACCCTATTCCGCCTGTCTGGTGCAGGATCCTGTGCCACTCTCGTCCCGGTTTAAATGTGAAACGAGGCGCATAGCCGTGATCCTTGATCGCCAGGACGAGGCGTGGTGTAGTGAACTCAAGGAACTTCTCTTCCATCTCAGACGGCTTCATCATCTTCGCCTCCCTTCAGTTTCACAAAGTCACCCATGAACCAGACACGCTCTGTGCCTTCAACCATCACAAAAGCTATTCTCATCATCTGTGTCTGGTCAGTGACTCGGGTAACCATGCCGATCTTACCATGATCTGGATGCTGCTTATTGATGTGTTCAACAAGATCACCCACAGCAAGTCGTCTTCGCCCTGTTCTCTTCTTCTGCCCTGTCACAACAAACTATACAACGTGTGCACCCAGTGTATCAATCTCTGACATCTTGATGAGGCGCTTGTGACGATCCCAGGCGACGTTGAAGTGGCCCGGGATGTTGGGCCGGTCGTCATGGATGTGACCGTGCACGACAAGCTGTGGGCGCACTTGCTCGATGAGGCTGATCACGTCAGGGCTCATACTCGTCGCGGGCTTGTGGATGAACAGCTTGTCACCAATGATGAGCCAATCGTGCACCTCAGCAAAACCTGCTGACTTATACCACGCGTCTGTCTGGTGGTCGTGGTTGCCGCGGATCATCGTCTTTCTCCCACGGAGGCGACCAATCAGGGCACGTAGCTCGTCATAGCGTCCCATCACACCTGCTGATAGATCGCCGACCATGATCACGCGATCATCATCAGCGACCACACTGTTCCATGCACGGACGATGTCGTCGTTCATCTCGTACTCGTTAGCATGTGGGCGCCCGCAGTAGACGATGATGTTCCTGTGGAACAGGTGCAGGTCAGATGTGAGCCATGTCTCAGCCATTCTTCTTTCTCGTCTTGGGTTGAGCATTGAGGATCGCGGATGCGCAAGCTTGCGCATCCTCTAGTGTCTTGAAGCGGGACGCCTGGTGCATTCCGAGTGTCAGTGTGTATCCCTCATTGCCGCCAAACGTGTGGATCGACACCTCACTGTACTTGTCCGTCTGCTCCTCGAGCGTCCAGATCGTGATACCGCTTGCGAAACTACCTTCATGCTTCCAGCTCATCGTCACCTCAAATACATTATAACACGACCTGCACTGCGGTGCACGGGTCACTCATCGATGCTTAGATCGCCGAGCTTTTCATAGTCACCGCGTGTGACTCGACGTGTGGTGACAAAGTCGCAGCAGAAGATGTAGGTCGCGTAGCTGATCAGTACGTTCTCAGCGAAGACAGACGCCCAGAGCGATTGACGCTCCTGTAGTGTGCTCTTTTCCATGCTGCACTTGCATCATGATGCCACGCAAGCAGAAGCGTGCGTGTCAAGCTGGTGGTTCAGCGTGTCACACAGGACACCAAAGACAAATTGCCGCATCTTGACTGAACTAAAAAGCATGCACACCTCCTGTCTATAAGTAGGTCAATCGAGTGTGAGCGCGGTCGGCAAGGTCAACTTTGTCCATGCGATCAGGTGGTCGTATGCTGCGTCGTACTCATCGTCTGAGATCATGTCAGCAGCCTGCAGTCGGTCGAGGTAGCGGATGAGCACTTCATCGACAGTGCAGCGACGCTTCTTCGCCTCGTAGAAGATGCCCTGCGTGATTGGGCCCACCTCTTCATAGCATGTTAGATAACTGAATAGATCTCCATTGATCGACCTCGCAAGCCGATCTGCTTCCTCACGACCCCACTCATCCAGAGATCTATAGTCGCAGCTGAACAACTTGGCCCGCTTGTTGATCGTGTGGACGATCTTACCGCTGCTCGGTGTGTGGGGAACGAATGATCTCTGCTTAGGCGCCCGACCCGCGAGCCCGCCCTCGTCAGCTATGTGCTCCAGCTCATGCCTGATGCTCCCACACAACTCTGGATAGAGATCAGATAGATGCGCCTTCCGCGTAGGATCGTGGTGGATTGCAACTTCGATGTGACTGTTACCGTTGTCATCCGAGTGGACAGATGCGAAGACATCATAGCGACGTCCGCGTGTTCTCACTACTTTCAGCGAGACGTCGAAACCGACTGCTGTCTTAACGCGGGTGCTATTGTAACACCGAGCATCCCAAAGGTAGTAGTAACCTGGTGCCGGCAGAGTTGTCTTAAACCGTCTCGTATCTGCATTGTCAAGGATAGTGTGCATGATGTCCCTGGACACACGTCTGACCAGGGATCTGTACTTGCCACGGGCCAATTAATCCTCCGAGAGCTCCTGCAGACGCTCTAGCAAAGCTTGCGATTTTAGGCCAATCTGCATCGTCTCCACCGCCCACCTGACACCGGGCTTCAAGTAGTTGTGTAGTGGAACGCGATCGATGTCACTGATGGGAACCCAGACACCGTCGTCGTGCTCTCGAATTCCCTTGTCGTTGACGCCAATCTTAAAGTTGGCGCACTGCGTCTCGGCAGCAAAAAGGAAGACGTCCTTCTTTGGAGATCCGTCCTTGTTGAAGTTCCTGCACACATAGTGCTCATTTCCCCAGGACATTCTAGCAATGCGCTCATCTGACGATAGCGGTGCCCCCGGATCAAAAGTGAGTGTATAACCACACTCCTCACGTGCTTCACGAACAGCTGTGTTCATGATCTGCCCAATCGATCCTGCCGGGCTGACAACATCTGCATCCTGCATGTCAACGTGCCCCTTGCAGACATCAAATCTGCCGTACACCTTCAATGCCAAGAAGCACCAACCCTTCTTATCGTCGTTACGTAAGATGACTACGCCTGCAGACACCTCCGGTGCAGTCTGCACCCTACTCTTCTTAGCCATGAGATACCTTCCTTCATATTAGCATCATACGTGCTATGCTAAGAAAGTATCACCGTGCGTAGTCATCTTGGAGCCTGACGACATCATCAAGTTCTGTTGTGGATACCTCAACGATCACAACGTCGTGCTCACCTGCACCGAAACGATGGACAGTCAGCGGCGCAACGTGAAACGACTCACCAGCCTGCAGCTTCTTGTCAAAGATGATGCCGTTCTTCTCCTGGAGCGTGAGATGCAGCGTCCCCTGCATGACACGGATTGTCTCCATCTTCTTCTCGTGGTACTGCAGGCTTAGCCTGTGTCCTGCCTGGATGTATAGAACCTTGCCACAATACTTGTCTGTCTCCGCCCAAATCTCCTCGTGACCCCAGGGCTTCTTCACAAGACGCATCTCAACCTCCCCTAACAGCTTTGACAAGGTCAGATGATGACTGGATCTTGCCGCCACCGATGCCGAAGTAGACGTGGCAGCCGATCTCCTGACACAGGATGAACTCAGGCACGTTCTGTGCGCTGTCTCGATCACCGCCCTTGGTGAAGATCAGTGGGTGGAGGACGCCCAGCGCGCCGGTCACAGTCTGACTGCCGTCATCCCAGCCGACAACGTAGTCGACGCCACGGACACCAGCAATGATCTCCATCCGCTCCTCGTGGGGCATGAACGCAAAACCCTTCTTGCGCTGGAGAAATCCGTCACCGTTGACGATCACGACAAGCGGGAGCTTGTGGGCTGATGCGATGATTGCGCTCTCCTGCAGGCAGCGAAGGTGACCCACATGCATCGGATCAAATCCACCGCTAGTGACCACGCAGCCCTTTACGTCCTGTTGCTTGATAAGATCATAGGGATCTTTATAGATGTGCTTCATAGAAGCATCATACAAAGCACCCATCTATGTTTACATCAACCCGTGAGGTCGTCACAAGCCCGCTGCTTGAGCAGGTAGTAGTAGCCCTCGTGGTCGTTGGCAATGCCTCCGATCTGATCCTCAAGGCCCAGCGTCATTGAGCCACACTCATCCAGCTCACTCTTCATGCACTCGAGGAACTCGATGAAGTCCTTGATGATCGCCATCCCTGCGGCGGCGATGCCAGCAGAGTTCAGCTTGTTGGGAGATGGGTACGCGCAGATCACCTGCGCAGCGCCAGTCGCGATGTGGCTTGGGCATGCGATGTCTGCACCGCAGAGGCCAATGGCCTTCTCGATCACACCGTCGATCGCTTCATCCACACCTGTGTAGATCTTGTCGTACAGGAAGGAGTGGTCACCTGAGAAAGAGGCACCGCGGGTGACGTGGTGCGCGCCGTGGAACCAGAGGTGGATCGCTCTCATGTAGCAGATCTGCGAGAACATGTAGTTGTAGAGCTTGCCGTCTGTCTCTGGACCGTAGATGTCCATGACGACGAAGCCCTGGCCTGTCATACGTGGTGTGTCGTGCATCATGTAGATATGTATCCTGCACCCTTGTGCTGTGCTCGCCGGATGACACGGGCCTGCTGGGCATCGGGTTTGGTTACAGATAAATCAGGTTGCTGCGCTCGCACCTGCCAGTCGAAGGCGGTGAATGGTGTCTGCCAATCTCCTTTGGGAACTCCTGCTCTACGGAGCTCTTCCTCTCTATCCTCACGGGGTTTGACAGTGTAGGCAACACACGATGCCATGCGGCGAACCTCGATGATCTCGCACTTGATCTTCACACCGCAGAACGTCTCAACTTCAACATGGGCCCACATGGGAAGCGTCGGGCCGTCATACACCTTTCTCAACTCTAGTTTCCTCGATAAGGTTATCTATCAGCTCCAACTTCTGCTTTCTCGTCAGCCGCTTGATCCTCGCTTCCTCACGCAGAGCAGCCGATCGATCTGCAACTGACCAGGACACGGCGAGCGTCACAGGGCGGCGAGATCGAGTGTATTTTGCACCTCGGGATGTGCAGTTGTGCTCATGGAGACGTCGCTCCACGTCGGTTGTGATGCCGGTGTAGAGCGACCCATCAGCGCAAGTGACGATGTAGACGTGGTACCGTGTCACTAGGGATTTTGTTCACCTTTTGCCTCTGTTCCGCTCTCTGGTGGAGGTGGTGGATTAACAGCCATGTTAATCTTATAGACATCTGCAAAGAGCTCTGTCATTTTTTGAGTCAGTGTTCCGATATCAACTTGCAAGTCTTGTGGGAGGTCAGCAAGCTCACCCGGGTCTTGATAACGACCAGGCCCATTGTATAGGGCTGAAGCACCAAGCTGACTCATAATAGCAGGATCTTCGACGTCGGGTATAACGGGACTTCCTGCAGTAACAGCTAAGTAAAATAGATTATCGGGATTAACACGATCAGCCCAATTAAATAGTCCTGACGTGGGTCCTGCCGCAAGCTCTCTTCTATAATCTTTTGTCAGTGCATCTTCATATTTTGCAATTTGCGAGACTGCTGAGCTCGCATCAACGAGCGGTATTGATGTCCCACTTGGCATCATGTTGTCAAGCAGACGAAGAACTTGACTGATAACTTGCACTCTACTTTGCTTAAGTGCTGTCAATGTCTTATTGTTTTGCGCCGATTGACCAAATCTACTGATCTCAGCAGCAAGTTGTGCAGCTTCCTGCTTTAAGTTTTCAACGTCTACAATTAAGCCTGATATGTCTTCTTGTGATTGATCAAAGGTTAAGTCTGCTAAGCCTTTTAGTGCATCACCAAAATCGCCGCCTAATTTGTCAGTTTGTTGTGTTATAAACTCAGCTGTAGGTCCTAATCTACTAAGATTTGCATCAGGTTCTATAATTTCAAACATCTGTTCAAGCTGTGTATCAGAAAGTGTGCCCAGCTGTGTCGCTAATAAATTTCGAAAACCTAAACGCATTGTTTCGGGTGCCTGCCCGTCCGCAACAAACTTCAAGTAATCTTTTAATTCTTGATCAACATCTAGAGATCTTCCTAACTCATTGATCACATCAAATGCCATTCTAGCAAGACCGCCAAATTCTGTATAGCCGCCTCTCTCAAATAAATCTGCATATAAAGCTCTTGCTAGAGGATCGTTTTGCATAACTTTATCGGCAACAAGCGGAGAAAAGAGCAAAAAAATGGCGCCATCTCCGACAATCCTAGGTATGAGGTATTTGTTAAGACGGCCTGCTCTCATAAGCTTGGGACCGAAGCTAGACGCTCCTAATTTTGTAAGTATCCAACCTGATCCTGTCAAAATTCCACGTCCAATATCGGCTCTAGTCTTAGGCGCTGTGAAGAGCGCAACAGAGGCAACTTTAAGTACAGCTGATCCTTTTGAGAGGACGCCGCCGCGGCGCCATGTGCCGAGAATATCTTGAATCACCATTTTTGATTGAAGCCAAGACGCTGTCGATGACGTTCCTCCGCCCAATATTAAGTCCGCATACCTAGATGCCTTTGCTGCACCTGTTGCACCTGGGACTTGTCTAGCTGCCTTCGTTGCCTGACTTGTCAACGTAGGATACAAAGTTATCTCTAAAAGATCAACAACCCCACCGCTTACAGTCTCCAGTAAATCAGTCGTTATTTTCTTGGCAGGCTGTGCACCTACAGTTTCATCAATACCGTCTAGAATTTCTCTAAACTTAGCAATTCCGTCGGCATCAGATCTCTTAAATGTTGAATCAAGAAAAGACCGCAGCTTTACAGTATCAGTCGTAAATATTGGCGGAGCGCCGGATGATGCAGCTTGTGCTAGTTGACTTTCATATTTCTCAAGTGTTCTTCTTATATCTAGAACAGCATATTCTGTGGTTGGCGAATTGCTTCTTGGAAATGTAATTTTTGTTCCATCGGGAGAAAGTTTTAGACCCACATCATCAAGTTGACCGTTGAGAGTGTCGATGACTGTTGATTTTGCAAATGTTGAAACAGGTGCGAAGCTTGGATCTTTAAGGATACTGTCAGAAACTTCTATAATTTGCCCTTTTACAGCTTCTTTAACCATGGGTGTAGTTGATGGACTTGTCAGGAATGTACCTAAAAGGTCTTGAGGATCTGCCGCAATCAATGCATTTCTTGCAGCATCTAGACCCGCAGCATCGGCATTTCCTGCTAAGGTCTCTCTTAGGGTGAACTTGACAGACTCGACACAGAAATTAACAACAGCATCAACTTGAGTCTGATTAAAATTTCGACTTGCAGCGAGTCTTCCAACCTGGTCACCAACGCTATTTGCTAAATTATCAATAAAAACGTCCATAGCATCAGTGGTTCTGAATAGAGTGTCATAAGTTTGCTGTACGAGCCGTGTCGTTAGTGCAGCAATTCTTTGATCTGCTTCACTTGGATTAATTGCTTTGACAACTCTTGATGCACCTACCAGCGCTGTATCAAGTCCTGCTGCAGCTGTCTTAGTCTTTACTGCACCTGCAAGCGCTCTAATCGCTTCTGTGTCTCTTGCGGCTGCTCCTGCTGCGCCCGTTGCTTGTTCTGCATCACCGCCAAGTGATCCAATCGATCTAGCAGCTTTTACTAAACCCCCAACACCAGGAATTTTCTCAGCAATATCTAGTGCCGACGACCAGGACGGCGGCGGTGTTACTTCATCTAGTCTTGATAAAGACAGTGCCGAGTGTATTAATCTCTTTAATTGTGCCTCAGTTAAGAAGACACGTAATTCATTACCCGATAGCGATTCAAGAAGTGTCTGATAACTTCCACCGCGTGCCTCTGATGACCAACCTCTATCTGTTGCTCTAAACGCAACACCCTTCTTTGCCTGATTGGCCATGTTTAACACCATTGCAGCGCATGCTGCATTCTGGCTCACTGGGTCTTTATAGGTATCAACTGTCCTAGCAAAAATGTTGCACGCTTCCCATGCCGCCCACCACGGTGATGATGTGGGCTCAGATAAATCAGGATTAGACATCCATGCAGTTGGCCGCAGAAGTGGCTCGTAGAGATAGTATTGCATCTGCGGTGTGTTGAATTTATTGATCTGCTCGCGGAGTCTTGCTTGAACACCTTCAAGTTGTTGCTTGATAAGATCACCTAGCTTTTTCTTTGCATCTTCATTAGCATAATCTAGCTTAGGGATTGGTTTACCACCGGCACCCTCTATCATCTTGATTTCAGGAATGATCTTACTAAGAACATCTGGCTTTGCGACAACATTTTTGATGTATTCTGATTGACCCGCTGGAGTTTTAACATCATGTACTGTGAAATTAATCGCGGGATCTCTGTAGATCTCTACCTGTCCTGGATCCATTGATCCAATGTAAGCACTATCACCAATTGCAAGTGAATACAGAGAGCAGTTAGGTTTTAGTTTCTTTGGACCACTAAACGTGTTAATAGAAACTTCTTTACCCTGCGCGAAGGCGCACGCGATAAAATTGACCAAATTAATGAGAAGTGCATCGGGACCTAAATCATTTGAAGCAGCTTCAGGAACTTGATAGCCTATAAACTTTATGCCTCCTTCCATCTCCGTATTGCCTGACTTGCAAATGTGAGGCGGCGAATTCATGATGTGCACCCACAGTTTTGCTTTGAACCTAGTGCTTCCCGCAACGCCCGTGGGATCTATGAATTTCCCAAGATATTGGATCGTAGTTTCAAGCTGATCTCTGACTGCTGGAGTAACTAGAGAATTAAAATCATCTCCAGCACCCTCAGGAACGGGTGCTTCAATTAACACATCACGTATCAGCGATCTTAATTGCTGCTCAGATAGGGTAACTTTCGTCTTCATCTCACTCCTCCCTCATCAGGTCCTGCACACGGTGGACAACAACTGTCTGCCCGTCGTCAAGGAGGATCTCAGCAAGAAACTCAGCAGCGAGTGTGCCACCCACTGCGTTCGCTGTCACGTTTGACCGCTGGACGCGAACCACGCGTCCCTTCTGGCCCATGTTGTAGTATGGGTATACTCTATCACCGCTCTTAATCATTCTGCACCTGATGCTGCATATCTATTTATCACTACCGTGCGCCAACCTTCCCAGTTGAGGGGCAGAAATTCACGCACTGACCTTGAGAGTTTGGCTTCATTGATGTGAACCTCGATGAGTCGCCCACCGTCGTCTGACGTGATCTTCACCTCGATCTCCCGCTTGGGAAACTTCTTCTGTAGGAGCTTGGTCATCTTGGCAATGACATCCTCGTCGCTGCCCTTCTTCTTGCGGAAGATCTTCGTCTTTGGGGGCGCTTCAGTCGTCATTGCGGTCGCGCTCGGCTGAGAGAGAGATGCCCCACGTCTTCGCAACTGATCGGAGTGCTCTCTCGGCCGCACGATCGTCGAGTGCCTCGATCATGTCGAGCAGGACAGCTTTGGGATCCATCTTCTTTCCCCCAAGAAGGGGCTCGCTTAGGATGATGTCGGCCATGTCATACTTGTTCATCATTGTGTCACCTTTTCTCTGTTTGTCTCTTATTATATCTGTGGCGGGTGTGTTTATCTGCAATGTCAGATGAGGCCCAGGAGTCGGGTTTGATCTTACAGTCGACGCCGATCGACTTTGCGTAGCCGACCACCTGCTCACTGAAGGTGCCTGTCTCATGCCTCTTGTCGCGGTTGACGTCGAGGTGGATCTCGACAGGCGCATCTGGTATCTCTTGCAGCAACTTCAGAGTGACCTCAATCGCCTCAGCAGCTTCTTGAAATATCCGCGCACGAAGCGACGGGAAGATCTTGGTAGGCTGCTTAAAGCGCTTGAAGTAATATCTACCTCCTGCGCCGGGATTGTATATGCAGACAGTCACCACGAACGTGCAATCTTTCTGCTCCTTGACGCTGTCAGCACCCACAAAGATCCTACAGCCCTGCAGGATCGACTGCTTCACGTCATCGAGCACACCCAGCCAGTCGGAGGTTGTACCACTACCGCTGCACCAGCTGTCAATCTGCAGATCCATCTCTGGCCTCTCCTATCGTTATTAAGAACATGATGAAGAAGTTGATCACGAACAAGACGTGCACTCCTGCGTCAAGATAATCTTCTGAACGATAGTTGAAGATTACAAGAAAGACGTTCAAAGCTGCTAAAATTGCGTGAAATACAGGTGCAAACATTGGATGTCACTTGAGAGCTTGCTTGAAGCTATCTGGAAAGATGTTGCTGTTCTTGTTGTAGAAACGCTGCCAATCAGCATCTAAAATATACGTGACCGCCTGATCCTTTTCATTTCTAATTGAGCGTCCCACGGCCTGCACAATCGTCTTGATCGTCTGCATCGGGTACCACCACGACCAGCGGTGCATCCGCTTCTTGACCAGCTTGTCACCTAGCGATGGGTAGGGTACCTTCATGATGATCTGGAAGCGTGATAGGTCATCCCGCAGGTCGACGCCCTCAGCCATGCTGGGTGAGACGAGGACGGTGGCAGTGGTCGACGACATGTGCTTCCGAAGTGCCTCCTCACGGTCGTCAGCGTCGTGGAAGATGAGGCGCTTATCGCGGATGTTCTTCCGGAGGAAGTTGGTGATCTTGTAGCTGTGGGAGTGGATGATGCCCTTCTGTCCCTTGTGTTCCTTCAGGATCTCCTTCACGGCCTCCGCGAGCTTGGGTAGCGATGCGTCAATGTGATCAGCGCTCATCAGCCCGACGGGTGAGAAGTAGATGGGTCGGTTCTCGACTGGGAAGGGTGTGGGCTTCGAGATCGCAGTGTACTGATCCTTGGGTAACCCCAGCGACTCAGCGTAGATGTCACAGTTGATCACAGTCGCGGACATCAGGAGGACACGCTTGCCCAGCCTGAAGAGATACTGCTCGGCAAAGGGTGAGATGTCGATCGGCTTGAAGGTGATCTTAGCAGTGTTCTTGCCGACTGATGGGAGGTTCTCAAACACCCAGTTGTCGGGATCTTGCAGCTGGAGGAACGTCTCCACCTTCTGAACGTGACCATTGAGGATCTCGTATCGCCGTGCCATGTCAGCGTACTCCTTCGACTGCCCCTCGAGCTCCTTAAACTGCTCGAGGTCAGCTTCCATGTCTCGAAGAACACCGCGTGAAGTGGGAACATACGTGTCACGGATCCACTTCACAGTCTGTAAGTATGTGCTCAAGTCGGGCCAATCAAGCCCCACGGCACTCGCTGCCTTCTCAGAGATCGAGATCTCGATGAACTTCGCCAGCTCTGTCTCGGTGTTGTGACACTCATCAAGGACGAGCAAGTTCCGCTTTAGGATCTTGTCGCCGTAGTTCGCTGCTGTCAGTGCGTAGGAGAAGTTGGTCACCGACTCGGGTGCTTCAAGGAATGCCTTTCGCTCCTGCTTGTAGCGGCAGCTGAACATGCACGCCTTCCAGAACTTTGAGCTCTTGTCTGCACCGCGGAGCATCTGCTGGCCCTCACTGCAGTTGTGCTTCTTGAGGAAGTCGCAGGTGTAGTTGGTTGCAGAGCGGATCGACCGCATGGCACCCAATGGGGCGCCGAAATCCTCGCAGTACTGCTCCTGGAGGATCTTCTGGGTCGTCATGAACCACGCGCCGGGAGCAGCTTCATCCGGTGAAGATGGTGGTGAATGAGCATTCAGGTATCTCGCGACTGTCACCGCGATCGCCGACTTACCCACACCGGTGCCTAGATCCGCAATGACGAAGCGCTTTCCGTCCTCGAGAAATGATCGGAGGATGAAATTAATCGCGTCGACCTGCTCTGCGCGAGGCGCCTTGAACGGGAAGTACTCGACCCATGTATCTACATTAATTGTGCTCAAAGTGTCTCCTGCTTAATCTGGTTAAACCAGACGGGTTTTTCGCTGTGGGCCCATCGAGCCATTTTTACCTTGTGCATGCGATAGTAGCTGCGGTACGATTCAACAGGGTCATCAGGCACTTTACACTCATCGGGCATGCACACAGCAAACTGCGTCGTACCGACCGGGTTCTCTACAGTTGCCTCGAATGTGGGCGGGATGTGTCGATTCAGCCAGCGGTGCACTTCATGTGACTTGTGCACCTTTCCATAGCGCTCAGTGTAGACATCACAGAGTGCCAGGCCCAGACGACTGTGCCAGAAGTAGTTGCCCCACACATACTGTGTCCACTGAGTGCAGGGGTGATTGACATGCGTCATCTTCCAGGGTGGCTGAAGATCCTTGGGTACGTTCTTGTAGAGCCACTGCTGGAGATCTTTCTTCTTCATGGGTGGTGCCTTAAGCATGCGGGCCCATCCGAGCCAGTGCGCTGTGCACAGCATTTGCGCACTCTCTAGTATCATCTTTACTGCATGCTTGTCGCAGTGATACTCAGCGGCACGCCGGGGATCCTTATCCAGCACAAAGATGTTCACTTGCCTTCCTCACATTTTGTTGGCGGTTGAACTCGAAGAGCATTATATTGGCGGTCTGTGCAGTGTTCAAGCAGAACCCAACACCGGGCATTGGAATGTAGACGACATCGCTGTTGTGCAGGATCTCAGCTGGGACGCCGCTGTGCTCATTGCCCACAGCGATGCAGACAGCACGCTCTGCGTCAAACTCGTAGTCGTGAACAGAGACAGCAATGTCAGTTAATTCTGCTGAGACGACAGACACATTTTGCTGTCGCATCATCTCGAGAAAGTTGTGGGGGTTACTGTGCTGCACGATTGTGACGTAATCTATCAGGCTACCTGACACCGGCACGAGATGCTTGCGCTCTGGAACATTTCCAATCACGTGAACTGTGTCAACACCGAAGCACGCTGCAGCTCTGATCAGATAACCTAAATTTTCATCACATCCAAAGTTAACGGCGCAGACAGAGATGTTGCTCCGCTGCGCCGTCTCCTTCTTCTGGTCGTATCTCTGCCTACGCGTCTGGCTGCGAACGAGTGACAAAGCTGCTGACACCGACACTGAGCACCTCGAATGGGATGACAGATCCGTTAGGCATCTCGATCTCAACTGAGTCGCCTGCGCGACGACCAAGCAGTCCTGCACCGATCGGGGAGGCAGTTGAAATGATGCCTGCCTTTGCGTTCGAGTCATACTCACTGAGAAGCGTGTATGTCTTCTCAACGTCAGTGTCGAGATTGCGCACTGTCACAACTGTGCCAAAATCTGCCCGCCCTGTGAAGTCGATCGTCTCGACGACTTCAAAGTTCTCCAGCAGCGCACTCAGCTTTGTGATGCTTGTCTCGATCTGGTGCTGGCGCTGCTTCGCAAGCAGGAACTCATCATTCTCCTCAGAGCTCTTGCCCTCAAGTGCAGCAGCAATGTCTGCATTGAGCTGTGTGTGTTCGCGCTTCAGATCGTTGATCTGCTTGCTAACGCGATTGTAACCTGTCTGTGTCACAGAGATAGTGTTGTCCATTAGTTGTTGTCCAGAACTCCGAGGATGTTATCAAGCTCACCGTTGTCGACATTCTCACGCAGCTTGATGATACGAACTGCCGCCTTGAACGCCTTGATGTCGAGCTTGTCCTTGTAATCCTCAAGAAGCGTCTTGCGATCTTCCTGAAGAAGCTTGATCTCGTTGTCGATGGTTGTGATCTTCTCGATGAGCTCTTGAACGATTTCTTTGGTCATGTGTGTTTCTCCTTTAGCTATATTCTTCGTCTTTCTTCTTAATTACAAATTCTTGGTACTCATTGCCATCTTCGTCGGTGACTGTTCCCAATTCAAGCTCTGGATCCTCCAGCATGTCCTGCTGCAATTCTCCGATTAGATCGAAGAAATCCATGAATTCCTCAGCTGTCACCATGAAGACAGTGCGACCCACCTGGATGTAAGCTGTCTTTTGCTCGTCGTCGTACCAGCCGCTAAACATCAGAGCCGCCTGACTTCTTTGAGCGTCGGCGCTTGGGCTTGTCATCTTGTGCGACTGTGTCCAGGTCGTCTGGTGCAGCCTCAACCTGCTCTACAGCGGATGCGGGCGGATCGGGTGGTGCGGTTTTAATTGATGCAAAGTAATTGCGCACGTCAGCTTCATCGTTTGCTGTAACGCCCACAGAGAGGCCCCTCATGTATCTGACAAGATCTTCAGCTGACTTTGCACCCGACTTTTCTACAAGCTTGTCAAAACTTAATCCACGCTTGATCATAAAGAACTTGAGTGAAATTGCCATGTCTTCTCCTGGTATTTACTTATACAGGATCTCATAGAGGCCTGCCTGGAAGCGCGGATCTGACGCGACGCGCTTGATCTCTGCCTCCGACGGCTCAGAGCCGTACGCCTTGCAGACACCGGTTGCCAGCTTAGATAGTGCCGAGACGAGCACATTGCGGGCGGTCGAGTGGTTCATCTTGTGACCTCGAGAAGACATTGCCTCCGCGATCTCACGATAACCCAGGCCGTTGTCGATCTCGGCGACAGTGGAGTAACCATTCTCGGACTTGTGACCCATAGGCATAGCCATTTTATTTCTGCTCCTTATCAAACCTGAAGAGTGTTGGGAAGTGCGTCGATGTCAGAGATATCAGTGATGCCGAACCGAAGACGAAGTACCTGCTCCTCGCGGGGAGTGAGAAGATGCATGCACTGCTTGACCACATCAAAGACACGAGCTCGATCGAGCAGCTCATCGATGTGCGTCCCGCGGTCGTCGACGATCGTCTCCATCAGTGTGCGATCCGACTCGTCACCTACGGGAGTGTCAAGAGAGATCGTCGAAGTGAGCCCAGTGTTGTACAGCGACTCCTTGACCGTCTCCTCAGAGACACCCAGCATCTCAGCGATTTCAGTGTTCGTGGGCCTGTTGTTGAACTCGTTCTCGTAGTCGCGGATGAAATTGCTGATCTTGTAGGCCAGCGACACGGCGTGAGAAGGCATCCGAACGTCAGACATCGAGTCAGTCACGTGCCGACGGACGGCCTGCTTGATCCACCAGGATGCGTAGGTGCTGAACTTGAAACCCCGACGCCAATCAAATCGATCGACTGCCTTGATCAGGCCCACGTTCGACTCCTGGATGAGATCCTCCAGGTTGCAGCCGCTCCGCTGGTACTTCTTGGCGATCGAGATCGCCAGACGAAGGTTCGACTGGATCATGATCCGACGTGCCTCATTATCACCTGCCTCGATCCGCTGTGAGAGCTCGATCTCCTCTGCGTGTGTGAGAAGCTTACCAGTTGCGATCTGCTTGAAGTATTGGTCGAGTGAGTCGTTCATTCTTGCTTCCTTGCCTCCTGTCTTTATTATACCATGTTGCGCTGGGCCCGCACGGGCACAAAAAGGGCGCCCATAGAAGGGCGCCCTAGAGTGAGATCAGGCGATCTCGATGCGACGTGTCTCGAAGACGGAGTCGCTGCGGTAGGGCATCGTCAACGTGAGGATGCCTGCATCGTACGCTGCAACGATCTTGTCAACGTCGATCGACTTGGGAAGTGTCCACGACCGTGTCAAGTGGTGTGCGTTAAACTCCTGAATGCGATACTTCTCCTCGGGAGCGTCAGTGCGCTTTGCTGTCACTGTCAGTGTTGACCCCTTCGTCTCGACAGTGATGTCGCTACGGCTGAAGCCTGGTGCTTCAAGCTCGATCGTCATGCCCTTGTCGTTGCTTAGGATGTTTGCACGAGCCGTGTCAGGGTGGGGTGTGTTGTAGTCGTACTTGTAGAATGTGTATGCCATGTTTCCTCCTGAGCTTGATTTAAACACCGTTTTGCCGGTGAAAACTACTCTTGCTCACTTTTTGCAACAATGTTGCGAGCCACCCACTCGGATCGGCGCTGCCTGTCAGTAAGCTCGCGCTGGACATATGTGAGATCAATCTCAAGTGGAATGCTGTCATCTCGACGACGACGTGCTTGGTTGATACGATCCTTCAGGATGTTCTGAAGTCGCTCGAGGTCAGACGTCTCCATGCGTGCGAGATCGTCACTTGTTCCGATGTTCATTTCTAACTACTCTTGATACTAGCTTGTTGTTGATGATATGCACCTAACGAGGTGCGACTTTGACGTAGTGCCCGAAGCGATCCGTGAGGAGTTTTTGCACTTCTGACCTATTCATCTTAGTGCGTATGGTGGCAATGTACAAGTTGCCTTCCTTTCTCTGCTCACTGACATCTTGCAGTGCTTTCTTGAGACGCAGCCAATTTAAAGCCATCTCCAGATCTGTCTGGTAACCTGCGACGATGTTCATCATACGACGATCGGGCGACCCTTGAAGATCACAGGACGGTTCCCGACTGCGACGACCCGGACGACGCGGACGCCAGGAAGCGACTTGATCAGCTTGCAGAGCGTCATCAGGTTGTAGAAGAGGCTGCCTGGATTGGGCAGGAACTTGACGTAGACATCCATGACAGTACCGCCCGCTGAGGAGCGCTCAACACGATCCGACTGACCCACAACAGCGACGGTTGGGAGGACGCGGATACGTGTCATCGTGTCAGGAACGTGAGCGTCCTGGTTCATCTTCACAGACAAGGTGACCTTGATCATCTTGGATGTGAGATGCTTGTTCTCCTCATTCAGCAAGCGCATACTACGACTCCGCTTGAATACTTATCACGTTGCAGGCGCTTCATCCTCAACGAGAGCGCATCCTACAGTGAGCATCATGCCTGCTGCAGAGGCGGCATTTCTCAGAGCACACTTGACGACCCGCGCAGGATCAACGATCCCAAGCTCGAGCATCTCTCCATAAGTGCCGTGGAAGGCATCGTAGACGTGTGTGCTGCTTAACGTGTTCAAGTGGTTGAGCACAATCTCGGGTGTTCCACCGCTATTTGTGACGATCTGCCTGAACGGTGCACGGCATGCTGTCTTGACAACCTGAAAGCCCGCCTGAACAGGTGTGAAGTCACCAGCAGGAAGCGGGACATCGTTGGCTGCTCTGACGAGTGTTGTGCCACCGCCGGGGACGACACCCTCCTTCATGGCAGCTTGCACAGCGTGCAGTGCGTCGTCAGCACGATCCTTACGTTCCTTAAGCTCCGCCTCGGTGGCACCGCCAACACGGAGGATGGCAACGCCACCTGATAGGCGGGCAAGACGCTGCTTTGTCTGCAGCCGCTCACCCTCATCGATCGCCTCTGCATACTGCTTCCGGATCTCGTCGAGGCGTTCACCTACCCGATCTCTGTCAGCATTGGCGCCTACTAGAACTGTCTCGGTGCGCCCGATCAGCGCCTTGTTGCATGTGCCTAACTCTGTGAGTTGCACCTTTGACAGATCCTCAGCATCAGCAGCAGAGAAGACACGAGTGCCGAGCAGGACAGCAAGATCCTGCATCTGATCATATCGACCTGCGCCAGCCCCAGGAGCTCTGATGGCACAAACGCTCAATGCACCACGCACTCTGTTAAGGACGAGTGTCTGCATTGCTTCGCCGTCGATGTCGTCTGCGATGATGAGGAGTGGGCGCTTGTTGGACAGGCTCTTCTCGAGGAGGCCCACAATGTCCTTGATCGTCTCAATCCGCCTATTCAGGAGGAGCACAGCAGGCTTCTCCATCTCACACACCATCCGATCTTGATCGGTGACGAAGTAGGGAGACGTGTATCCGCGGTCAATGCGAGTGCCATCGACGACAGTCAAGCTGCTGTTGTAACCCTTTGCTTCCTCGACTGTGACGACACCGTCCTCACCCACTGTCCTGATGGCATTCTCAATCAGCTCGCCCAGGCTCTCTTCGCCGTTGGCTGAGATGACTGCAACACGACGCAGTACCTCTGGTGATCCCGCAGGCACAGCGATCTGGTCAATCTTACTGATGATCTGCTCGACTGCTTGGTCGATACCCGCCTTGATGTCAGTCGATGGGTAGCCTGCTAGAACAAGCTTTAGGCCTTCGCTGAAGATCGCCTGCGTGAGGACAGTTGCTGTGGTTGTCCCATCTCCTGCTTCATCAGCCGAACGGGACGCTGCCTCCTTGATCATCTGGGCGCCCAAGTTCTGCAACTTGTCGCGGAGATTGATCGACTTCGCAACAGTGACGCCGTCCTTAGTGACGATCGGGTGTTGACCGCGCTGCTCGATCAGGACGTTGCGACCTCGTGGGCCCATCGTCACTCGGACAGCATCGGCCAAAGTATTGACACCCGCGAGGAGCTTCTCACGAGCAGCTGCATCAAAGACGACTAACTTGTCTGTCTCTTCCATCTCAACCTCTCAACAGACGCTTGGAGCTCTCGAAGAGGGGCTGGACGGTTGCAACTTGCAGTGTCCGGCGCTCGCGGGTGATGACATTCTCAACGACTAAGAGGTCACCGGCTGCATACGCAACCTCGTTTTCCCTCATTAGGCCGTTCTCTCTCAGTAACTTCTGCTTATCGTCGGGTAGTGGATTCATACCCTAAAAGTAATCACCGTATGCTATTTGTATACGGAGTCGAACGTCTTGCAGTACTTGGGCCACGAAGTCGTGTTGACGATGGAATAGAAGCCAAGATCGGTGAAAGCCTGCTTGAGTGCATCGTAATCCACCGTCGGTACCACCCTGTTGTAACCAGGATCATCGAGGGGTGTGTACTTGAAGGCAACCAAGGTGAGGTTGCGCTCGAGCAACGGCGCCATCTCTGGGTCATCCCGTAGATTTTTTAGGAGGCGCTCGTCGGCGCAGATCTTGGTCGCCTTGCCGTCCGTGATGCCTGGAAGGCCAGGAATATTGTCCGTCTTGTCACCGCGCAGTGCCTTCCAGAGGACGTAGTCGTGGGGAGCCGGATCGATGAAGGCCTTACGCACTGGGTTGTAGAGCTTGACGTTTGGGTGCACTAGCAGCTGGATGAAGTCAGTGTCAGTTGAGACAACGACGCACTCATCCGTGTCACGGTGGGCCTGCACCCAACTGCCGATCGCGTCGTCGCACTCGAGGTGGTCGTGCTTGACAAGATCCACAGGCAGGTGCTGGAGGAGCTCCAGGATCACCCGCTTCTGCTTACGGAACTCGGCCAACTCAGCGTGCTGCTTCGTGCCTGGCTCGGCGACCCGGTTTGCCTTGTACTCGCCGTCCAAGTTGATCCGGTGCTGTGGGACACCCTCCAGGAAGAGCGTCACCTTGCAGGGTGCAAACTGCTCGACCAGTGGGCGAAGCGACCGGAAGAAGTTGAAGATGACGTAGTGGTCACCGTTACGCATGCCGAAGCGTGCACGGTGCATGAGGTTGTAGCCGTCGAGAAGAAGGTGTCGCATCGTATCTCCTGCAGCCATCATACCACAGCTGTGTGAGCGCGCACGGGTCAGGCGGCGTCGCTCTGCGTGTTGCCCATCAGAGCACGAGCCAGGGCTTCTGAGCGCTTGATTGTTCCCTCAATGGACGCAGTGACTCGCTCCAACATTACCTCACGCACCCTGTTCAGGTCGTTGTAGGGCTCAGCGTCAAGCTCTGTTAGATCCATGACCGACCTGTCCTTGTCCGGCAGCTGGACCATGTAGGTAGTTGCCACTCCCTCAAGTGTCTTCCGGGTGATCGCCTCGACCACCCGAGTGGGAATGACCTTCATCTCGCCCTTGACGAGTAGATAGACAATTTGACCGACTTCGTAGTTCTGCATAAACGCATAATACGAAGTCGGTCAAGTTTGTTCAAATAAGAATGATCTTACTTGAAGCCGATGCCGAGGCCACCACGGGCGATCTGGCCCATGCGGCTGTTGCGGGGCTGGTTCTCCTTCGTGCCGTAGATCCAGCGGCTGCCGTGCTCGAGGCCGTTCAGGATCTGGCCGATCTCCTCACGGACTGCCATGCGGAAGTCGTGCTCGACGAGGTTCTTCTCGGCGCGCTTCGCCTCGGCCATGAGCTCACGGTCGTCGATCTCGTAGACGACGTCGAGCTGCTTGTCAGCTGACTCACGAAGTGGCTTACGTGCGGCGGGGGCGCGTCCCTCGCGGATGACGTTGGAACCAGCAGGTGCCTCAAGACCGGCGAGCTGGCAGATGCGGTTGATATCGAACATGGTCATTATCCTCTGAGATTATCTATCACTCAGCTTGGGAACTTTCCACACGTGCTCTGATATTTGACGTGATGCCCTTACCCTTCCTCGCGGCGTCAGCCCGTGGCTCGAGGCCCACAGCGGCGCGAACCTGATCAAAGACGTCAGGTGTCAGCTTCTCCTGGAGACGCTGCATGTCGACGAACTGGTGAAGTGTCATGTCGACGACGGGAACTTCCTCACCCTCGGGACCGGGCTCAACTTCTCCTGTCTTACGTGTCAGGAAGATGAAGAGAAGGGGTGGGTCATCGACGTCGTCAGGGACGTGGATGAATGGGATCTTGGAGGAGCCACCGCCCTCCATCTCCTCGTAGACGATCTCTGGTAGCCAATTGCGCTGATTAGTGTTGCTCATATCTCTAATATAGTAAGACACACCTATTGTTAATTAAAGTTTTTTGATCTCTGCTTTTGCGCTATTGTACTCTGCTGTCTCTTCTTTTTGGATAGTTTGAATTTGAGCTGGTAGTGAGCCGCTGAATTTTGTGTCCATCTTGAACTTAGAACTATGACCGTTTGTGATTGAAATGAAGTCAGAGTGTGCAGAGTCGACAAACTTTAAGAGAAATGCTTTGAAGTCGGCGCGCTTGTTCAGCTTATTGAGTATCATATCGTCTATCTTTTTATTGTCAAGACTTGTGCTGACGAGGCACGTCTTGCTCAGCATCGTACTGACGCTATCAACAACTTCCTGTCGGGCAGCGTCAAAGGTGAGTTGGCTAAATTCCTGTTTATTATCAAGGACCCACTGCTGCGCCGCAACTGACGCTGCGGTATAAGACGCGATCAGATCAACTTTGTCGCCGCCTAAAGCAGTTGTGTATGTATTTGATTGAAAATCTCCCGCAGGTGCGGGTGTAGTGCCCGTGGTTCCAGTAGATGCCGCTGCACCGCTGTATGCTTCAAAGAGGGGCTGTGACCTTGTGCATGGGTAGTTTGGATTGGCCATAATGCAGCCTTCACCTGTGTAGTCACCAAGCCACCCATACGCCTTCGCAAATGCTGACGCGATGATGATCTTGCCGAGCCCAGGAGCAGCAACAGGACGAAACGTACTACCGACTGGGCCGATTACAACAGTCTGTGAGACGGGTCCGCGCTCTTCAGCGAGAACTTCACGGATCAGTTGTCTTATTAGATCATGGTTGCGTAACATCACACATCCTCCTCGGCGATCAAGCCTAACCGCACGCCGTGTCGCTTCGCCTTCCCACGCAGGTGTCTGATGCTGTCCATCGCTCTCGACACTGTATACCTCTCTTTACGCTCATCCCGTCCCATGCAGTGGCGCAGCTCGTCCAGCGTCCTGAGGATCTTGTCCATCTCCTCGAGGTACTGGATCGAACCGTAGTGCTCGGGGCGCCGGGGCATGAGCTTACTTGTTGGCTCTGATCAGCTGCCTGATCCGCTCGCGGAATGCCTCGGTGACCGGGCTGCCCACCTGGATTGGGCCGGCTGGCGCTGGTGGCTCCTCAGGAGCAGGGGGAGCAGCTGGCGGAGCTGCTCCTGCTGCAGGCTCTCCAGCAGGAGGTGCCTCGGGCGCGGCCTCTTCCTCACCTGCACGGCTGATGGTGATGCTGTGGGGCTCATCACCGGGCTCAGCTGCCTGGGCGCCCGTCATCTTGCCTGTGACGATGCCCGACAGGGCACGTAGGAAGATGATCATAGCATATCGCTCAGCGTCCTGGAGCCGGTCGTAGTAGGCCTCAAGCTCCGTCTCGATCGCACTGTCCCGCACTGACTTGCCGCTGCGCAGGTCGAGGATCGCTCGTGTCATCGCGTCAAAGGAGGGCTCAAGAGGATCTTGCTCGCCTGGTGTAGGCGCAGGAGCAGCGGCTGCCTTTTCCTTGGGTGGAGCTGTCATAGTAGGATCAGCGGCCAGGTCGGCGGGCGGCTCAGGGGCGGGTGCCGCAGCGGGTGCTGCTCCGGGCGCGTCCTCTTCCTGCATGAAGCGTCCCAGATCGCGCTTGGCGGCGCTTGCAGCGCTCTTCTGCCGGCGACGCTCGTCGTCGATGTCGACCTGCGCCGTGGTGACGCTCTCCTCAGCGAGCACCTTCAGAAACTGCGCCAACTGGCTGGCGTTCTTGATCTTGATCGTGCTCATCGTCCGCTCCACTTTGTGCGGTTCTGGGGAAGCTCTCGGTAGAGCTTGTTGTAGATGCGGGCAGGATGTTGATCCTGGTCGCGCTGCCACTCAACGACGCGCTCGGCTTGGTGCTCCTCGCGCTCAACGATGTCTTCCATAAACTTACTGAAGTCGAACTCTTGGCTCATTCAGATCTCCTAGCATGCTGCTCTAATCTATTAACTATCGTGCAAAGTTGCTTTCCTTCCGTATTATCCCACGTGACTGCACAGTTTTTCAGGTCAAAATCTAGCATGTGGTGGCCTGCTGTGACAACGCACTTCACGGCGCCCACATGCTGGTGCATCATGACGGGTAGAGCAGGTACTGCTGTGAAGGACAATGTGATCTCATCGGTCGAGAAACTCATCTTCTTGAGCGGAATGGTGATTTGTGAACCGTCGAGGTGGAATGTGACGTCAACAGACGTGATGGTGTCGACTTGGCCGTCATCATCTTCGTCGTGTGCCAAAATTATTCGATCTGTCAGATCGTCACTCATTAGTAGCATCAGGCGACCTTATCAGTGCCGTAGTAGTAACGGACGTCGTTGTAGAGGTCGTCACAGAACCGTGACAGGACGAGATCTTGCTCTGACACATCGTCGATCACACGGGTCTGCAGCGTGATCGTGACCTTCAGCCCCTCGAGCTCGATGTGCGGCTCGTGGTGCATCTGTCGGGCTTTGACGAGCAGCTCTGAGACGAAGGAGTGGAAAGCTCTGAACTTGACAAACTCGTATGTCTTCCTCAGCTTTCTGCCATCGTCGAAGTGCGCCCATGTGCTCTGGTCGACCTTGACGGGAAGCCCCTCCTCGCGGAAGGGAAGTTTAAATCCAAAGCTCACAGCGCCTCCTAATCAGCGGATTGCACGCCTGATTATACTGCGCAGGATGGCAGCTTCACTCACGGGTTCACCCTTTTTCTTATTCTCAGGCTGCTTCTTGACGAAACCCATCCCGCTGTCCTCGATCATGTCCTCGACTTTCTTGAGTAACTTGAGAGGCTCTGGGTCGCCGTCCTTGATGCCATTGATGACGTCTTTCTCCAGGTAATTTTTGAAAGATTTGACAATATTAAATTCATCATCTTGTGTCTTTCCAACAAGTGCGTGCACCATGGTAGGTTCACGAAGCTTTGTCTTAGCATATGCAGCTGCCATATTGACGATGAAGACGAGTGTGATGTCTTTATCAAAGAAGGCTGTTGATGCACGACTAAGATCTGACACTCCTGTTGCACCTGTCTGATTTTCAACGAACGCCTTAAATCCAGGATCTTGCAGGATCTTTTCATAGGTTCTAAAGAACTTTGACACCTGCATCTTTCTGCTACTTCCGAACATCTTCAAGACGTCTGTGTACATGCTGAAGACGGGATCTTTGTCTGCAATCTGGTTGAGTGGCTTCAATGCGGCATTCTGGAATTCCCTACTTACTCTGGTGCTATCCTCAAATGACTTAGAAGCAAGGAAGATTACAGGCCCCATGAATTCTTCAATAAAAGCCTGATAGAGGCCTACCCTCATGTCAAAGCGCTCTCTGCTAAGGACGTCTGACGCAAAGAGTGCATCAAACTGCCGGCGCTCGATCTCCTCAGGTGTCTGTCCCTCCTCCTCACCCGACTGACTGATGTCTCTCATGAGCAAATTAACTTTCTCAGCAGGTATGTCTGCTCTTGATCCACCCATGCGTCGAAGTATGTCAGATGCTAAGTTGCGGCCTTCTATGCCTGCTGCGAACTTGTCATGCTTGACCTTGACAAATTTTTCCAACAGATCTTCAATGTTTGTCATGATGGATTGAGCAAGTTTATTCTTGAAGAATTCAGCTGTGTTGACACGACCGATCTGCATCTGTCCTATTGCTGTCATGTCACCGCGTGAATAGGCACCAGCTTCTGCAGGAAGTTGCTGTATGTCATCGGCAACTTTAGACAAGTCAATGATGACCTGCTTGACTGTGCTTACTTCATCAGCATCTTCTTCCTCTTCTTCGGCAGCCTCTTGACCCTTCTTGCCCTTTTTCAACTTGATAACAAGATCAGCAAACGTGTAGGAAAACTGATTATTTTCAGGGCTGAGTGTATTCTTAATAAATTCGCCCAATTCAGTACCAAAACTTCTAAGTGTGTCATCTGGTACACTTGCACTGATTGGGAGCTGCTCACCAAGTTGGATTAAAATCTCTTTAGCAAGGTCGCCCGCTTCAGTTCTAAGTGATCCTTCACGTTCGCGCTTGATGCCGCTGGATGGGTCACCCATCAGGTGACCTGTTGTGATGAACTCAACAAGCTCGTCGAAGTGGTCGTTTATTGCCTTCTCTGCTGCAGCAATCATCTGCTCTTTTGAGACATTGTGCAGGGCCGTTCCAAAGCCGCCCACTTCTGCTGTGGTTCCACGAGCGCGCAGCTTCATCTTCCGTTTGTCATCAGACAGTGTTATTGCACCAGGTTGAAGAAGCTCTGCCTTGATGTCTGCAAGATCTTGTGGGCGCTTAAACTGCTCGCCAGATTTCTTGGCAATCGCAGCAAGCAGTGAGTAGACAACACTCATCGTTAGTGAAGGAACGCGACTTAGGCTGACTGATCCGGATTGCCGTCTATCTTGTCTCTCAATATTTCCTGTAAATCTATCGACGCTAGCATCAGAAGCTTTAATCTGCGTATCGATAGCAATACCCTCTGGTGACCGTGGGTCGATGTCTCCTTTACGAGCTTCACGGAGCGACACAGGACGATCGAGCAGGAATGCGAGGATGCTGGACATCTTTCTCTCACTCAGCATGCTGTCGTCTTCTTTGCCGTCGACCGTCTGCTGTGCAAGATCCTTAAGCTGCTTGTAGAACTTCTGCACCTTGTCCTGAGGCACCTTCTCTGCGACAGCTGACGCAGCCTTTGTAAGCTCTGACGTATTGACAGGCTTATAGGCGTCATCGTCAACGTTAGGCTTCTGCGTCGAGAGCTGTGTGGCCATCTCCTCAGTGGGCTTGACGACGTCCTCGTCATCGAGCTTGGCTGGGATCTCATCTATTCTTACGCTGTGAAAAGAGCTGACCTCGCGAACAACTTGGTCAATCATCTCCTCAAGAACTTTCTTCTTGACGACAATCTGCATCTAAAACCTCTGCAGATAAATATATCGCGCAGATCGTAAAGCTAGTTAATGAAATCGTCACCTTTTGATGACGTTGTGTGAGAAGTCATCTTGGTGCGCTTCAAGCTCGCGTTCTTAGCTGCACGTTCCATCTCAGCCAGCAGATTTGTCTGTATCATCGCAAGTGCAGCGATCGTCTTGTGGTGGTCGATTAAGATGGCATCTTGATCAACTAGCTTCCTCTCAAGCAGGGAAATTCTATCACATGCTTCTTTCAGCTGGTTCTCTAGTGCATCTGTCTTATCTTTGACCTCATCAACGATGAAGAGAGATCTTAGTTTGTTGAACAATGTCATCATCCGTCTGAGAGTGGATTGTTATCTTCTATAATATTGAATATAGATTCTGCATCTGACGCTGAAAGGCGTTTTATTGATGCATCTCTCTTTTTCATTGCCAAGTTCGACATCATCTCCAGCGCATCGGGATCTTCAGCAGCAATCATCTGCGCGAGCTCCTCAAATACGTCCTGCATTGTCAGGCTGTACTTGAAGCACTGTGCTCTAACTAATCCGTGTGTCTCTCTGGGGATGTTGATGTGAACCGACTTCTTTGTCTCAAAACTGATCAGACGCTGCGTGTCGATCTGCTTCTTCATGCGCCGCCAGTACCGCCTGTGGGCTTGCCTTCTGAGCCGGGTGCGTCAGGTGCGTACAGGAAATCTTGATCGTCCATATTGAAGTCAAACTGCGTATCCAGCACTTCCTTCATGCGATCCACGTACTCTTGGCTGTAGTTCTTCTTGAGGAAGAGCATCGCGCGGTTGATGATGACTGACTCGACGTCAAGCAGCCGCTTATTATTCATCACTAAGCGAGCCAGCTTCTTTGTGAAGAGGTCGATGTCTATCGCTGACTTAACGAGAGGCGCAGGCTTCAGATCATCTTTCATCTCTGAGCTGTCTTCGGGCTCAGGAGCCTCGTCATCTGGAGCGGGAGCAGCAGGATCTCCCGTGAACAAGTCGGTGGGAGCCTCGTCCTGCTCATAGAGCAAACCTAAAAGCGACCTGCGCTTGAGCGCCTCAAAGATCATTTCCTCTTCTGACTCAGCAGCTTCGGCAGCTTCTGCCTCGAACTTAATGATGTATGAGTCGATCTGGTCGTCGACTGAGTCGAGTGAAAGGCGGGTGCTGCCTGTCATCTTATCAACAACTGACACACTTTCTACGTCGCTTTCCTCGTAGAGCCTGCGGCGCCTGCTTGTCTGCCTTGATCTCATAGTGACCTCATTGCTTGTGCGACGCGCTCAGATTGCTTGAAGCGATCCTCGATGACTCGCCAGTTGAGCTCCTTCATCATCGCGATGCTGTATGTCTTCACATCCCGGAGATAATCCTTGTAGTAAGCGTGCTGCCACACATCCATCACAATCACTGGAAAGCACCCAACCGGGATCTCAATGCTGTGTAGATCGACGACAGCATTCATGTATGTCTGTGTGAAGAGGTTGTAGTATGTGACTGCCCAACCGCAGCGGGATGCCTGACAGCAGGCGAGGAAATCCTCCTGCCACTTGTCGAACGTGCCAAAGTCACGCTGGAGCCGCATGTAAGTGAGCGAGTCCATTGTGATCTTGCTGTGTAGATCACTGATGTTGGCAAAGTAGAGCTCGTGGAGGAAGATCGCGTTCATGTTGTACGTTTCATCGATCTTCAACGAGCGAAACTGACTGTTGTTGGAATTAACTTCTGTCCTATCGGCGCTGTCTAGTTCTGCGCTGATGCGGTTGAAGGCCTTGATGTAGTTTTCATACAGCTCAAAGTGAGCACGTTTTGTGCCAGCACTCTGGAACTCTGTGGGAAGATTGAAAGGCTTAGGGTCGGCAACAAGCGCCTCGTCGAGCCGCTTTGAGCTCTTGGCTGTCTCACCGCTTAAGCCAAGTGTCTGACGGACAATTTGTGTGATGTCTTTACTCATTATGCCAGCTCGTATTGGTCAAATTCATCTTGCGCCACGATCGTCTCAAGGGGCTCAGGAGTGTCGTCGTCGTAGTACTTCATCTTCAACTGGAGAACACCGTCGACGTTGTCAATCCCAGTGATTGTGTAAAGATACTTAGAGCCCTCAATTTTGTTGTTTCCAACGTGACGGATCTTAAGCTCAGGTGAGACGACGACCTCTTTGCCCACTTTCACTGTTAGCTTTTCAAGCACAACCTTGGTCAGAGATCGTCTGATCAGTTTGTTTACATCTTGTGGAGTTAACTTTTTCATCATCTATATCTATCCGCTAAGTTTGAGTTATTTTTCTAACTTTTATCCCAGCGCCTGTGAGAATGTCAATACCGCTGAGATCTCTATAATCTTCGCCGTACACGAGCTCGTTGATACCTGCATTGATGATTGCTTTAGCGCACATCTTACAGGGCGACAACGTAACGTACATAACACGTCGCTTTAGGTTATTGTAGTCAAGCTTGATCAGCGCGTTCATCTCGGCATGGATAAAACCTGACTCGCCAGGGTCACTCGACTCTCTGCAATTTGGGCCACCTGCGTGGTCGCCGTTGTATCCTAGCGACAGCACTTGTGTGTTGTCTCCAGTGACTATCACAGTTCCAACTTTGTACTTGTCGTCTGCTGACCTGCGTGATACTTCACGTGCGATGTTCATCCACACTTCATCCCAGCCTGGACGCATCTCTACTCCTTGTCGAAGATTGTCTCAATACTGATGTTGGGCGCAAGAGCGAAACCTGCAGCTTTGCGATGTCCTCCTCCGCCGTACTTCTTGGCGACCTCGCTCACATCAGCATCATCATGGTGAGCGCGGAGGCTCACTTTCACCTGGCGTGTGTCGTGGTCGTAGTACCAGATCACCGCGAAGTCGCACTTAGGTGACAGCGCATTTCCGATCTCGGACATCCAGTGGGGTGAGTTCACCACCAGGACATCCTTGCCGTTCAGCTTGCGTGGTGCTGCGTGCTTGGAGATCTTGGAGATCACTGTCTTAGAATATGCGAGGATGTAGGCACCACGCTCCTGAGCATCGTCGACTGCTGAGTCGTCGAGGTACTTATCAAATTCCTCGAAGTCGAAGGGAACCATGTCAAATGCTGCTGAGAACTCCTTCGAGTACGGGATCTCCCACTTCCAGAGGTCACGATCCTCGATGTGCTTGATCATCCGTGGGGCTTCCTTGCCGGGATGGAAGAACTTCCAGGCCAGCATTGCACCGCTGTGGTTCATGTCGAAGTGTGTGCAGGACACATCGTGGAGCTCTACCATCGCCGACTTGTGGTGGTCAAGGACGAAAAACCCCTTTGCCTCCTTCATCAAGCGCTTGGTAGTAGCATTATCATATGAGAAATCTACGACTATGACATTCTTTCCAGACACATCTGGCGGTGCTTCTCCGTACTTTGCAGCGTAGTATTCGGCACGGTCGCCAAGTAACTTCCACGCTGCCCAAGCTGCTCCAAATCCATCTGTGCAACTCGCATGATAAATGACCAGATTGATGCTGTTAGGATCTAGCATGCTACCTCGATACTAATGTATCACGCTTCGCGCGCGGTCGCATGATGTGACCAGCATCGAGGCTCATAGAGCTCAGAACCCCCAACTGTGATCTCTGCGATGTCATTGATCTTCTTCTGTGTGTACGGTGCATCCTCGCCGCATACAACACAGACGGCAGTGCACTTCTCAACCTTTGTCGCCCAGGGAAGGATCTTCTCAATCTCTGGGAAAGAGTTGCAGCTGGCAGACATCTCGATCGACGACACAACGACAGACACGCCTCTACGGTAGATCTGAATGAGTGCGTCTGCAGAGCCGTCAATCATGAAAGCTTCGTCAACTGCTACAACGTCTGGTTCATATACGTCAACGTGGCGTAGTATCTCATCACCAGTGCTAACAATGAGAGCTTCAAGTTTTCCACCGTTGTGTGTAGTGATCTCTTCTTTTGCATACCTTCTATCCATCTTTGGTTTAAATGCAAGGACACGCTGGTTCTGATATCGAAAGCGGTCGACCGCGCCGATCAGTCGTGTCGTCTTAGACGACATCATAGGCCCACAGAAGACAGTGAATGTTGGTGGGATGCGCATTACTTGAGCTCCCACCAGGCGAGCGTCTTCTCAAGCCCATCCCAGAACTTAACTATTGGTTGGTATCCGAAGTCACGATTTGCTGCTGACCAGTCACCCAGTGTGTGCTTAACATCACCTGGACGCCAGGGAGCGTGACGAACTTCAACTGTTGGAAATGCTCCTGTGAGGTGCTGGAGGATCTCAAGGTTTGTCGTCCGCTCACCGCAGCAGATGTTGTACCCTTTGCCCATGAGGCGGTTCGGCGTCTTGGCAGCAAGAATATTGGCACTTACAACATTGTCAACATGACACATGTCACGGGACTGCGATCCGTCACCATCTGATCTAAGTGTTCGTCCGTGTTTGATTGCATCACACCATGCAGACACTGCTGTGGAATAAGGTGAGTCGCCGTACTGGCCTGCTCCAAAAACGTTGAAATAACGCAGACAGACGGTGTCTAGATCGTAGAGCTCACCAAATAGTCGACAGAAATCCTCAAGAGCACTCTTCTGGAGGCCGTATGGAGATCTTGGGTTACGTGGCGTCTCTTCAGTTGTCGGCAGTGTCTCCGTATTACCATAGACAGCTGATGATGATGCAACAACCACCTTGTCGACGTTGCCGACGCAAGAATGGAGAAGCTCAATGCTTCTCAGAAGATTGACGTCTGTCGTCTTCGTAGGCTGCTCGACAGAGTAGGAAACTTGCGGAACAGCTGCCTGGTGGAAGACGACGTCGTATTGCTTCCGAGCAATTCTGTCTAGAATGACTGGGTGTGCAAAGTCACACTCATGCACGTAAACTTCTTTCGAAGTTCTCTGCTTCTGTGCTTCATAGATTTCTGCCATGCCCGGCAGAAAAACTCGATAGCTCAAATTATCAAGAAGGTTGAGGTGGCCGTTCGACATGTCGTCTACTACGTCAACTGTCCAGCCATCATCGACAAGCGCGTGCGTCAGATTTGACCCAATGAAGCCGGCGCCGCCCGTTACTAATGCTCTCTTCATTTATGCCTCTAAGTACTTTAATGCGTAGGTTGAAAGATTACATGTGCTGAGTCGAGAGTGAGATTAAACCTCACGGGTGTCTCAACGGTGAGGCCGAGCTCACGTCGGGCTGTCTGACCCATGTGACCGATGAAGTGGATGTCATTTGGGAAGATACGCGACACCTCAGAAGATCTGCACACGATGTTGGCGTGAAGCACGCCGCCACGATACATGAAGTGTGCATAGGAGATGCAACTATCCTGTGTCATGACAAACCGTCGCGACTTGAGATCCTGCTTCATCTCGTACTCATTCTGTCCAGCCAGCTCTGCTTGGATCTTTTCAATAAGCTTCTTGCGTGTTGCTTCGTAGTACTCAAGCTCAGGTTCGTAGAAGAGTGCCTTTGTGCTGAGCGTCTTGAAGTCAGTGTCTTCCCACGTCATCTTTAGGAAAGGCGCTTCACCAGACAGCTTGATCCTCGCATGATCGTGCGTCATCTCTGCAAGTCGACTGTATGTCTGCCGCTCGTAGTTTAGCAGCCACCGTGCGATGTCATCGCTAGAAGCTTTTGATTGCGCGCAAACTAAGACGTTAGGGTATGCGCTGAGACGTGAAACCTCATCCTCAAAGATGGTGTACAACTTCTCAATCGTCACTTGATCTTGAAACTCGTCGCCTCTTTCAGCAAGGCGATCCTTGATGGTGGCCAGTGGGGGCATGAGCACAACGATCACATTGTTCAGATCGCTGATCTCTTCCAAGAGAAGCTGCCGCCAGTGGTCAACATCTCTTCCGTACATGACTGCATAGCAGAGCATCGAGAGAGCACTTCGATCGTGGATATTCCACTTGAAGCCTGTTGCACGATGCAAGCTCCTAAACAGTGTTGTCTTGCCGCTGCAATCCACACCTTCTAGCACAACTGTCTTTAGATTGAACTTCAAATTACACCTCGATCTTTCGCATTTTCATTGCTGAGGTTGACATACCCCAGTTAGCATCATATTCTACCTCAGCTAGCCACATAGTGTATCGCTCGGGCTCTTCTTTAAATGTGCCCCACACACGGATCCTTGCAGTGTCACTGTTATTGTCAACAGCGAATGCTGTGTAGAATGTCTTGCCGTTCTTTGTCTGCTTCTTGACCCAGTCCTGCGCACAGAACCAGACAACTGCTTTCGATCCTGGTGAGATCTGCATTGCAGACGGGACGTTAGAACGATCAATCTTTGCCATCACGGTGGGTGGGAATAGTAGTTCTTCTGACGCCGTGGTCAAGATCTCCACGAAGTTCTTGATCTTCTCGTAGCGGTTCCAATCTTGGACATCCGCTGTTGCCTCGATCAGCTGGTCGATGATCACGGGCTCTTTACCGTGCTCCTTTACCCACTTCTTGGTGGCCGTCTTGGTCATTCCTGTGCGACCCTTGCGGAGCGTGTCATAGTTCTCGATGATCATCTTGTGGAGCTGATTGTGATTGTTGAGACGCTCGTCCTTGAACTCCTGCAGCGAACCCAGGCTCTCAGTGAGGATCAGCGACTCAAGGCAGCTCTTGTTCAGCTTGGAGTGGCGCCACTCACCTTCTGCATCGAACAGGAGGTCATCCAGCGCACGGTAGGGCCTGTTCTCCATGATCTCACTCACTGCTGAGTCGCCTAGGCCCTTGACAGATGTCAGCGGCGGAACGAACGCCTGGATCTCATCAGAGTACGTCCACTCGGTACCTGAGTAGTTGATGTCGACCTGCGAGAACTTATAACCGATTGCCTTGATCTCGGCAATAGCCTTTGCCAGGCCCTTGGGATTGCCTGTCTCAGACTGCAGGATTGTTGCCAACCACTCCTTCTCGTAGTGCGTGTGGAGCCATCCTGCATAGTAGGAATCGATCGCGTAGGACACGGAGTGCGACTTGTTGAAGCCGTACACCGAGAAAGCCTCGATCGTGTCCCAGAGCGGGCCAGTCACCTTCTCAGGCACACCGTGCAGTGCCAGAGCACCGTCGATGAACTGCTTCCGCGCTGCCTCCTTCTCAGATGACTTCTTGCCCAGCGTGTCCAGCGACTTCTTGACCAGCGTCTTGCGGAGCTGGTCAGCCTCACCAGGAGAGAACCCTGCCAGCTTCTGCGCCAGCATCATGAACTGTTCCTGGAAGACAACGTAACCGAACGTGGGCCCTAGCACTTCCTGGATGACTGGATGGTCGTACTTGATCTTCGAGGCATCCCGCTTTGCCTGGACATACAGCTTGTGGACGTTTGCCTTCAGTGGGCCTGGTCGGTAGATTGCTGTCAGTGCTGCCAGCTCACCGATGTTTGTGGGCTTCGCATCGAGGCAAAACTTACGTGCACCGTCAGCTGTGAACTGGAAGACACCGACGAACCGACCCTCGTGATAGACATGCTTCCAAACCTGCTGATCATCCTGCTTGACCGTTCGGCAGTTGAGATGCTCATCGAAGAAATCCTTGATCTGGCTGAATGTCGGGTTCTTGACACCCTGTTTGATCAGGATCCGCTTGATGCAGTTCTCTACGTCCTTGAGCAGTGTTAGGCCGAGGAAGTCGAACTTGAGGAAGCCGTTGTCCTCCAGGTTGCGGAAGTTCATACCTTCTGTCCACGGCGTCTGCAATTCACCGCGAACACCGATGATGGGCATGCCTTCAGCCAACGCCTTGGGTTCTGCAACGAGGACGCCGCCTGCATGACGACCGATCGAACGGTTCTCCATGAAGAGCGCATTAACGTGCTCCTCCACCTCGGGGTACTTCGTCATGAATGCATTGTAAGCAGGTGAGTACTTCATGCAGTCATCGTGCTTGAGGACGAAGACCGACTTCTCCTGGTCATCATCCTTAGCGTGAGGCATGACCTCGTCCTGAAGCGGTCCTGTCACCGCATTGACCTCATCGAACGGAACGTTGAAGAACTTCGCGACGTCCTTCACCAGCGACTTCAGCTTCAGGGTGTTGAAGTTGGAGACGGGAATGACAGCATCGTCACCGAAGAGCTCACGTGCCGCGTCAATAAGAACGTCACGATCACCAGCATCGGAGTCGATATCGGGCCAAGACACACGATGCCGACCAAGGAAGCGATTCCAGAGGAGGCCGAACGGAAGTGGATCAATCTGTGTAATCCCAAGGATGTAGTTGACGAGAGAACCGGGTGCCGATCCACGACCTGGCCCGAGGAGCGTCCGCTCTTTAGCACGGTGGAAGATCTTGTACATTGTGAGGAAGTAAGATGCGTGTCCCAGGTGCTTGATGTCTGAGAGTTCCTCCTTCACACGCGCCATGTACTCGGGATTTTCATGCAGCCCCATCTCGCCCATCCGCTCCTTGACGAGATCCACCAGCTGCTGGAACTCTGTCTTCTCAGGCGTGGCGAAAACTGGGAGCTTGGCGCCTGTATCGACCCAGACGTCCTCACACTGCTGCCATGCGATGTCGTGCGTCCGCTCGATCGCATCTCGAACCAGCTCCTCGCTGCCTTGATAGAATGTGTAGGCATCAGTATGTCGATTGAACTCCTCCCACATCTGCTCGGCGTTCTTTGGGTAGAGCTCGCACTTCAGCTCATCGAATGCTGGGAGGGGCTTGGGTTCCTCCTTTGCGTTCATCCACGCCAGCTTCTTATAGAGCTCGCGCGTCTTCCACTTGTCAGGAGTGGGATAGTGACTATCGCAGGTCGCCACCAGCGGGACGCCTGTGCTCTTGTGCAGATCGATCAGGTGCCGATTGACGTCGTGCTGTGCCTGCAGCTTGTTGAACTGGATCTCGAGGTTGAAGTTCTCGAGGCCGACGGCGTCCACAAACCGATCCGTCAGGTTCTTGAGCTCGTGCTGGATCTCAGCATCTGACTTGTGCATCGCCTGTCCGCGGAGGACGCGGTTCGCCATGATGCCACCGATGCAGGCTGTGCTGACGACAAGCCCTTCACCGTGCTGCTTGAGCATGTCGAAGTCAATCCGAGGGAAACGATAGTACCCCTCCTTGAATGACCGCTTGACCAGCGTGAAGAGGTTGGACAGGCCACGCTTATCCTTAGCAATCACAACGAGGTGGTAGCGACGCTTCCACTCGTCATCCTTCACTTCGAGTGATGACGCGTCCTTTGTCTCATCCTCATTCTCGATGATGTGACCCGCACCTGCCTCATCGTCGGCGTCGATGTCAGTCGCCTCCTTCGACTTCTTCTCAGAGCGAGCAGCAGCGACTGCGTCCTTGTGATCTTGATACTGCTCTGCCCAGTTCTTCAGTGATGGAACGAAGTAGAACTCGACCCCGTTCAGCTGACGGTACTTCTGGCCCGCCTTCTTCATCTTCTTGGCATGTGACTGTGCGTGGGCAAGGCCACTGCCGTTGCCGTGGTCAGTCAACGCCCAGGCATCCATGCCGTTCTTCAGCACGAAGTCGATGTGCTGGGCGGGATAGCCGAGGCCGTCCATGGTCGAGAAACCGGAGTGGGCATGAAGGCCCACAAACCGATCCGGAGGTCGAATGATACTCATGTTATTTCACCGGTTGAAGAATTGTGTGAGGTCGATGCCGCGCTTCTTGGCATCTTCCAGATATCGCAGAGGATTATAATCCGTGGAACCCAGATTACGCTGGATGTCATTCCACGACTTTTCCAAGCCACCATATAGGTCGAACTTTGGTGTCCAACCAGAAGCATCCCTGAACTTCTGTGAGCTTAGTCGATGGTTACCCAAGTAGTCGGTTCCTGGGTGCCATTTTACCACACCCTTTAGATCCTTGCACGAGATCTCACTCATCATCTCGACGATCCTGCCTGTGTTCTCAGGCGTCTCCGCAGCGACGTTCCAGTCATCGTTCCAGAGCTCCTTATCGACCACAGTTGCCACCGCATCGCAGAAATCCTCGACGCGCATGTAATCCTTGATCTTCTTGGGATCGAGGAACATGTCGATCTTCTCCTTGCCGTGTGCAGCGCCGAAGAACCCCTTCGCGATCAGTGAGTTGTTGTCACCCACGCCGCCGTAGCAGAAGAGGGGCCGGACGATCGACCACTTCGTGCTGTGTGCACGGACGATGTACTCACCTGCCAGCTTCAGAGATCCGTAGAGCGTCTGTGGGCCGTGCGAGGAGCGCTCAGCGATCCAGGAGCCCTGATACAGATCTGTGTTATAGATGACTGTCGTTCCGAGGTAGAGGACGGCTGCGCGTGCTTTCTCAGCAGCGCGGCAGATGTTGTAGGTTCCTGTCACGTTGGACAGCGTCGCATCGCTAGGATTGAGCGCGACGACATCGGTGCCCACTGCTGCTGCATTGTGGACAACTACATCGACGCCGAGCCGCTTGATCTCGCGCGCCCAGTCATCCTCACTGTTACGATAGACGCAGTGCTCACCTGTCGGCAGCTTGTGTGTCAGCCTGAGCTGGCTGGGATCGACAACTTCGTGATCGAGATCAGCGAATGCAGGTGGAAGGTTAGATGCAATGAAACCTCGGTGACCAGTAATGAGTATCTTCATGAACTCATTATAATCACCGAGGCCTCTATTTACACCAGCGACCGCTGGTTATCTAACTACCTCAACCGCGCTTCTTACCCTTCGCTTTGGGAGCTGGGTAGTCGGTGCCCTCTTCGTCCTCGAAGAACATGATACCGGTTGACTGACGCAGTGGTTCCCAGCTGTCGTTCTCGTCGAGGTCATCTTCCTCGTCGTCGCGGGACATTGGCTTGCCCTTTGCCACGATCTTTGCTGCCTGAACGACTGCAGCGGGTTCATCAGCCCACTTGGCGAGCTTTGCGAGCTGGTTGTAGGATGCACCCTTCTTGACTGCACTTACCATCGCAGGTGTCGCGCGGTACTCCTTGCCCTTGTACTTGCGGCTCTTGGTGTGCCCATCCTTCTTCTCGTGGAGGTCATCCTTGACCATCTCGTACATGAGGTAGTCGTGAACTGTGTCCATCATGTAGGATGCGACTGCAATCTTCTCCTGCACCCACTCAGGAAGATCATCACGATCTCCGATCTCGTCATGGAGCTCATGTGCCTTCTTGGACAGCATGTAGAGGTTTGACTTGATCATCCCAGTTTCTTCGTAGACGTTCGAATCCTCGTAGTCGAAGTTGCCCTCTTCATCTACGTCGGTGTCGTAATCTTCCTCTGGAACATCTTCGTCTTCGTGCTCTTCATCTTCCTCATCGTCGATGACCTCAGCTTCAATCTCTGGCATATCCTCATCTTGCATGTGATCATGCATCTCTCTGAGGATCATCTTACGCAGGGCTAATCTATTCATACGCATGTGCGCTCCTAGCAGATAACTATCCACCAGGAGCGCACAATATCCTCATTACTCGATCAAACCGCTGTAGTTGCGAGTGATCAGCTTACCTTCACGCTTGCAGTGTGTCAGGTACTCACGGAGATCATCGAGAGAAGTGCAGACAGCGACGCCGCTTGCTGACAGCATGAGATTGAACTTGGCACCGGGTGGAAGGCCAGCGCAGAAGTAGACGATGGGCTTGTTGCGAGCGTAGAAATAGCCTGCCTCCCAGATTGAACCCATGTCCTTGTTGCGGGTGTTGCAGATCATCCAATCACAGATGTCAAGGTGTTTGACGTTGCCATCAAAGATCTGCTTCTGCGTGTCGTTGCTTGCAGTTGCCTCAGCGATCGCATAATCCTTGGGAGAGAAGTAATCGAGTTTGAGATCCTCGAGGACAGTCTTAATGTCCTCAACTTCCTGGAGCCACTCTGGAGAAAACCAACCACTTGCGATATAGACGTTGTTCATGTTATTGCCTCTAAGCAATACTACATGCGCCCGGTGCGGTGTTCAAGTAATCCTGCGCCGTTCCTGCATCATCTTGCGTGCTCTTGCTCGGACATCTTCTCTAGTGCCTGGATGCATCCCGGACGCGTATCTGACACTCTCAACGATCTGCTCATCTGTGACGTAGAGCCAGCCATTTCGCCTGCACAGTTCCTTGATCACCTCGACGCGTTTTGCTTCGTCAGAGTGCATCCACAGCCACTCGACTGAACCCTTGACCTGTTGGATCTGGAGCTCGAGTGCCTTGCTGCGTGTCAGAAGGGATGCAACGATCTTCTCAACCTCGAGGCCTGTGTCAAGTTCGAGGTCAAGCGCGATCTCCACAAGGTTGTCCCTGTCTGATGCTTGAAATGCCTTGACGGCGTCCATGTACAGCTTGACGCGCTTCTCGCGCTCTTTTTGACCGTGATCTGACTGTGCCAACTTGTCGGGATGTGTCTCCTGGACGATCTTCTTGTAGAGCTTCTTGACGTCTGCAGCAACATCGTCGGGCACAGGAGGTTTCTCTGGCTCAGCAGGCTGCTGCTGGGGTGGTGTGCTCTGTTGCTGATTTTGCTGGCGAGGCTGAGCATTTGGATCAACCTTCACGTACTTCAGGGCTTCAAGTAGCTGCTGCTTTCCGCGCTCAAGCATCTCGATGTGGTGAGCGTGCTCTTCTCTAATGTACTTAAAGAAGAGCGTCGCGCGCTGAAGCTCGCGGCTCATGGAACTACTCTGGCTTCAACCAGGCGAGTGCTGTCTTGACCTTGCTAGGAAGGTGTTTGATCCAGAGCAGATCGCTCTTGAAGCCGCCCTTCAATACAATCGCATAGGCTCTGATGTGTGACTTCTGCTCACGTGAGCGGATGAACGTGTACTCTTCGTGCAGATCAGTGATCTTCAATGCACGCTTGGCGACGAGCACACCGGCGACGGCAACGTAACTACCGACGACTGCGAATAATGCTGATAACATCTTTACCTCCTGGTGGATCTAAGCAAGCTACGAAGGTCATCAGCCGTGATCTTGCGACCATCAACCTCGGCGATGAAGTCATCCTCCCGAGCTGCGACCTTCTGCTGTGGGCGTGGTGCGGCGGGGCGGGTTGCTGACTCAAGCACGGGGCGTGCTGTCTCAGGAGCACGTGCTGTGACGATAGAAGCTGTGACGGCCGGCTTCTTCTGCACGGTTCGGGTCACTGCCTCAGCTCTAACTTTAACTGATTCCTCAAACGTCGCGTCGAACGACAAGGGTGTAAAGTAGCGGTCATCGATCATTACCTCGAGGTCAGCGTGGTAAGCGCCCTCCTTGATGAGGTTCTTCATGGTCGGGATCGTGAAGGACACCTCGCCAGGCGCCGTCTGCTGGCCACTGAAGGTGTAAGAAAAGTTCTTACCCTCAAAAACAAGGCGGTACTTGGGCGCGCCGGGCTTTGATCCCTCTATCGCCACGTTAAAGCGGAGTTCATTGTCCTGGTCGAGGTAAAGTGCTATATCACTCATCTGTCTCTCTTATGATGCGGTGCTCCCCTATAACTATCCTGTACGGTTCGCTCTTTCGTGCTTTCTGCTCGACAAGCTCGGCGTCGATCTGCACCTTCTTCTCGATGATCAAGCGTGTCATCTTGTTATACAAGGGATTAGCAAGCGGCTGACGATTGACTTCTGTAAGCAGTGCGATGATCTTGTAGACGTTGATGTCGTCATCGAGAAGAGGTTCAGCACCATCACCACGCAGTGCCTTCTTGACAGCATCGACGATGATAAAGTACTCAATAGTTCCAGCCGCAGCCATCGCAGGCTCCAGCAGGCCTTCTTGACCCATGCCCATTGTCACGATGAGTGGGTTACCAAGCGGAACCATCTGTGACATATCAAGTCACTCTATTACGATGGAACACGGACAAGTAGCTAGGATCGTCGTTCTTGTCGCGGAGGTCAAACCGCGCGACCTCAGTCGAGTTGTCGTGCTTGTAGAAGATCATCTGAAAGTTCTCGTGATCGATCTTCCAGCGCCCGCCGATCATATCCTTGACGAACGTGAGATCTGCATCGATCGATGTTTTGATCGACGTGAGGTCGGTGGTCAAGGAGGCAGCTGAGTCAGCAAAGTTCTGATCCTCAGATGCGTAAACTGTGTCTCCACCCTGGCCTGTGTCCCAGAGCACGGAACCTGCAAAACTGTCTGGAAATGTGACTGACGCGGCGTAGATCCCTGTGCCCGTTCCCACCTCGTGGACACCCACCGTGCTGCGAGCTGCAACTTCCGCGCCTGCTGCGTTGTACAGAGTGTAACCGACAGTTGCTAATCCGCCGCGTGTCTTACCAAAGTTTGCTGACTTGACGACTGTGAGGGGCATGCAGCTTACTTATCCTCGGGCTTCTCGACGTAGTTGCGGATGTCCTTCAGCTTGTCGGGCCTTTCACCGGGCTTTCTACGCTTTCCTAGCTCACCTGCAGCGGCGCGTGTCTGCAGATCTCTTGCTTTGGAGAGCTCGACGTCAAGTGTGGCAGGTAAGCTTTGAAACTGGTCAGCAGCGATCTCATATGCATATGAAGCGCCCTGCTGCTTCAGTGCCTCTTCCTTGATCTCAGTAATGATCTTGTTGACCTTCAACATGAGATCAGACATCTCTTTTTCATAGAACTCCCTGCTGACTGTCTCTTGCTGGCGTCCTCTTGCTATGATGTCTGCCAGTGACGTTCTAAGAAATTGAGTAAATTCGCCGTAGTGCTTATCACGTGCAACAAGCCCAGCCAACTTCTCTTTTGCATCATTTCCTAAACTAACAATTCGATTTTGAACATCTGCAGAAGCAGTTCTAAAGATATTCTTGATTATCTCATCAGACATAGTTGAAGTATATTCTTGTGCAAGATTGAGTTAAATAGCGGTGCCATGCAGTAATAATGCAAAAGGGGCGGGATCAAGAGATCCCGCCCCAGCTTTAGCAGATTAGATCTGCCGAAGCGTTTGCTCTATCAGGCCTTCTGGACGACGACCACGTCACCAACCTGGAGGGCGAAGGTAAACGAGAGCGCGCCACCGGCGAGCGTGTAGTCAGCGCCGCCAGCCAGCATGAGCATACCGTTGACGAACACGAGTGAGTTCTGTCCGGTGAGCTCGGCGAGGAAGTCGGTGCTGAGTGATGCCTTGATGTCTGTGCCTGATGCAACGGCTGAGCCTGCGACAGTGTAGACGGCCTTCTTAGAAGCTGCTGAGGCTGCTGCCTTGAGCTCGTTGAGAGCGCCCATGATGTCTGTGGCTGTGAAGCCGGAGAGAGCGGCTGTGCCGAGCGAGATGGTCTTGCCTGCGTCGTACTCGAAGACGATGGAGTCGCCTGCGGCGGTGGCGCGGAGGACGAGGCCGTCTGCGCTGGAGTCGACGTAGTTGTCGGCGCCGTCGAGCTCAACGCGAGCGAACCGAATCGTTGCGGAAGAGCGGATGTCCTGAGCAAGACCGATCTCTGCCTTGAAGCCGTTCTGGACGAGCTCGAGACCGACGTTGGACTCGATTGCAACGAACTCGTTCCAAGCTGCAGCGATCACCTCTCCTGCGGCGCCGATCTTGAGAGCCTTGCCTGCGTCAGCAACGTTGTCGCCGAGCTTGAGGCTATCGAACTCGACGTCTGCATCGGTGTGGATGCTCTGGGGGAGGCTGAGTGTCACACCGTGGTTGTCTGTTCCGCTCGGAGTAACAGACACCTGGTTAGCTGTGCCCAGGAGCCAGGAGCTGAAATCCATCTCGGCGAGATTGCCAGAGCCGTCAACGGCAAGGGGTGCTGAGCTGAGGCCTGTGACCTGCATTGCGGGTGAAGCAAGCTTAGTGGATGCTGTCCACTTGCTGTTGGTGTTGCTCCATGCAATTGCTGCATCGGGTGCAGAGTCGCTAGAGACGTAGATACCTGCGCCATCGAGAGCAACACCGGCTGCGCCCTGTGCGAGCACGAATGACTTGTCATCGATCGACACGACTGTCGAGTTGATTGTGGTCGTTGTGCCGTTGATGGTGAGGTCGCCCGTGACAGTGAGGTTGCCAGAGAAGGCACCGTTCACTGCACCGAGGTCGCCCATTGCGACGTCGCCGCTGAAGGAGCCGCTGACTGCTGCAAAGTCACCAGTTACTGCGAGCTCTGATCCGTCGAAGACGAGCTTGGCTTCGTCCTCGATCTGGCCGCTAGCGCCGACGAGGTAAAGACGCTGTGCCACGTCACCGTCGATCTTGATCTCAGATGCTGAGAGTGTGGTTGCGACGTCGACGATGCCTGCGAAGTCAGCCTTGCCGGTGACGCCGAGAGTGCCTGCGACAAGAGTGTTACCTGTTGCTGCAGCAACGCTGAACTTGTCAGTGTTGACTGAGAAAGCACCGACAACGTTTGCGGCCTGCTTCACGCTGAGTGAGGATGCGCCTGATGCATCGAGGTGAGCGGCGAGGTCCACGATCTGGACCTTGGCGTACTCGCCTGTGATCTCTTCCTTGTAGTCAGCTGCGCCGATGATGTCCTTGACCTGGCCACGGAGTGCCTCGAGGTCGACGGCGAGTGAGGTAAAGCTGTCTTCTGAATGGACCTGCTCAGCGCGGATCTTTGTTGATGGACGACCGGCTTCGACGCCTGCGGCGCCGCTGTATGTCTTGATTGCCATGATGTTTTATCCTTTATCTTCAAGAAAAAATCCCGCACGTGAACACCACTTACGGGATCAAACTCTAACAGCTAACTGTTTAAACTGAACTGGTGATTATTCTGATCACCAAAAACTGCGTTACGCGCCTGTCTCTATATATGCTTGACATTCTAAAACATTCAATAAAAAATCACTTTGAGTAGATCATTTTCTTCAACGACTTGAGGTTCGAATCGTATGTGCTGAACTCACCGTTGAGGAAGTCAACGAAGTGCCCTGAGCATACCCCTGTCTTATCGTCGAACACGAACTCAAATTTCCCTGTGGGTGCCTTGCCTGCGCTGATCAACCTCACGCCACGCATCTTTAGATACGCAGCTAGTGCCAGCTCTGATGTTGTGTACGTCACTTCCTGCCTCGTAAACTACAAAGCTAAATATCACGAAGCTTAGCTCTTGTCAAGTATTCAGCTCAAATAAGAGTAGGTCGCAAGAACCACGTCGCTGTCTTGAATGAAGCCGTTTGTGACTGTCACACTTCTTGTCGACAGTGTGTAGTCACTGCCCTGCGTGAGCAATTGACCGTTCAAGAAGAGCATTAGGGAGGTTGACGGTGACGGAGCGTTAGCCAGCTCAAACCCGATGACGCCCGCAGTGACCACCTTTGTAGCAGCTTCGTTCATCGCGAAGAGCTTCGCCTGTGATGACTTTGTGTACATCGTCAGCAGGATGTCACCCAATTGAGGCGGGAAGCTCATTGTCAGCGTCTGCGATGTGACAGTGAAGTCATTACCTGCACCCTGCATGAGCAACTGGCCGTTCAGCCACAGCATGACAGATGACGCAGAAGTTGGTGCGTGAGCTAGCGTGAAAGTTGCATTTGTTCCGTCGATTGCACCGACAGGAGCTTCATTGAGGACAAGCTCTGTGATTAGGGAAGTGCTCTGTGATCTGTCACTTCCTCCTGTGCCCGTTGCAGAGATTGTAACTTGACCCTGCGACCCAGTGACGATCGAGATGCCTGCGCCTGCGACGAGGTAGGGTGAACCGTCTGCTAACTGTGTTAGCGACCCAGTCAATCCACCTAGTGATGTCACAGCTCCTAGCGCATTTATATCACTTGCGACATCAAGCGGTGACCCGCCGTAAAGAGTTCCCTCAATGTACACGTCACCCCTGAACGTAACAGATGACGCTGATGTCAGCGTGTCAAGTGTTAGAAAGGATCCGGACGTTGAGATCGTGATGCTACCGTCTGACCCAGACGTGACATTGATCCCGCTTGTACCCCTGATGAAGGGCGATCCATCGGGTAGCGCTTGTATCGACCCTGTTGCACCAGACAAAAAAGAGACAGGACCGGAAAAGACCGATCCTGTCAAGGCAGCAACCACGCCGAAGTCGTTCTTGACGACGAGCAGGCTGCCGATCTGCTCTCTTAAGATACCACCCTGGGTATCAAGCTGAAGCTCGTTCTCAAAAACACCTCCTGACCCCGAATACACAAGTACCGGAGACAGGAGGTGTTCATCTACTACTCTAACTGCAGACATTCAGTTGGGCTCTTCTCTTTAATATAAAGTGCCCAACTAAGTATTAAATGCCCCGTGTGTTCTTGTAGTTGGTGACGATCGTGTCAATCTCAGCAAGTGTCTCGTTCCAGAGCTTCCGGAAGTGAGGGACACCACCACCTGTGCCGTTCATGTCGTCACGTGTTGCCTGATAGATCGTGTCGTCTGGGTGGTAGGTGAGGTGCTTCTCGCTGTCCTCATCGGGCCAGTAGAGGTTCGTACCAGTGCCATTCCGGAACGTCTTGATGTAGTGCCAGGCAGGCTCACGGAGGTTGATTGCCACGTGTGCCTCAGGGAAGACGCGAAGGATCTCGCGTGCCATGAGCGCTGCAAGCATGTTGTCCTCCTCAGGCTGGATCTGCTTGTCCTGGCGTTGCTTGATGAAACCAAATGCGTCGCGGATGTTCATACGCATGTAGTAGAACGTCTCGAGGCACTTAGGAAGGACGTGACGAGCATCCATCAGACTGATCTGCTTGGAGTCGACCATGTCCGTGTAGAGCTGCTTTGCCTCCTGGACGTGTGCCTGCCAGCGAGCGTAGAACTCCGGGCTGTTCTGGATGGAACCAGGAACAAGGCTGCGCTCGTGTGAAAGCCAACGGTCACCGGTGCACTGCGCTGCGAAGGAACCTGCACGGTGACGGATGAGATGCGTTACAGTCTGCGTGTCGATGCCACCCACGAGGAAGGTGAGACCGATCAGCTCCATCGCTGCTGGGAGCGCACGACCTGCGAAGACGTCCTCAAGTGTCTTGCTAAGCTCAGCCTCAGTTGCGTCCTTGTAAGGAACGTGCTGGTCTGCCCAGGTCGACTTAACGAAGCAGTAGACAGCCTGGCGGATCGACTTGGGATCTGGTGCATCAACAAGCTCGAGCTTAAGTGCATCAAGGCTGTTGACGAACTCGGTAGTTGGCTCCTCGCCGAAACGGATCGCCATAGGAAGAGTGATGGGCTTGAGATTAGTGTCTTGTGGCATTGATTTCCTCTTTGATTTGAATTAGTTGTAGAAGTAGTTGATCAGGATCTTCGTATCGAGTGACACCAGAAGTGCCAGCCAATGATGCATTATAAGACAATGCAGGTGAGAGTACAAGCAAACCGTGATTTGCGTACTCTGCAGCGTGCTTTGGTGAGTCATCGATGCATGCTGCAACGTGTCCGTAGAACTGGCTCTGCACGATCCACCTGTACTTCTCGCCGCTGAAGGCGAGGCCATCAAATGGTACGCCCATCTCAGAGATCCAGTGGTAGGTGTCGTAGAGACAGATCAAGTTCTGGTCAGGACGAGCAGTCAGCAACTGCACCCAGAAGCCTAGCTCTTGGGCTGCTTTTAGAACTGCACGGACACCTTCGATTGGCTCAATTTTACGGAGACGACGCTCGCTGATGAAATCCTTGAACGACGCCTCTGGATTGATCCCGCGCTCCTTCAGGGGAGAGGACGCATAGTACTCAGGATAATCAAGAGGAATATCAATGTCATGACTGTCTCGAAGCCACTCAAAGTAATCCTTCCTAAAGTGTGCGATGACATCATCGACATCGACAATTAGTACAGGACGACCGTCCCACTTTGCGTTTTCAACTCGATGACGCATGTGCAGGAAGGTGTCCTTGTCGTTGAAAGCTGTCTCAACTTCATCAGCTTCATACCCCCACACATTCATGATCGCCAGGAGGTACCTCATCACGTCAATCGACTCGTACAGGATCTTCTCCCGATCCGGTGTCCGTCGATTTGCGTGGTGATCTTTGAAGTTGATCGAGCTGACGAGATCCGCCACTTCAGCGTGGAGTGCCAGAGCGAACGACTTTGTCATCTCCTCACGCTTGTCGTCGTCAAAGTTAGACGAGTCATAGAAGAGATTAGAGAACTCCTTCTGACGCTGTAGTATCTTCTTGATGTCCATTAGTACCTGTTCTTGATGCGGTCGTGAATGATCTGATCCTTCTTCTTGAAGACCTCGTAGAGATCTTCAGCATCGACGTCCATCAGGATTAGAAGCGTGAAGAAGAAGTTGAAAGCATCGACCATCTCTTCCTTGAACGCCTCAACATCGACTGGATCTGTGATGTCAGTCACACGATGCGGCTTCGTGTTCTTCAAGTGCTGGAGCGCCTCGAAGATCTCCTCAACACCGCGGAGAGCAAGATCTCTGAAGTGCTGCTGTGACTGCTTGCTGCTGAGATCGATCGGTTGCTGTGGGTATGCATTAGGGACATGAGCAGACAACGCTGCCATGAACTCCTTACGCATCTGGAACATCTGGTCGAGCTTATCCATTGTCACTCACTCTGGTTGGTGTTCGTCTGCTCTGCGAGTGACTCGATCATCCTGTTGAGATTGCGCTCGAAGTTCTCGAGGTAATCTGCAGTAGGCTCAAGCTGCTCACCGTCACCTACACGTAGGCGGATCGTGCGAAGGTTGTCAACGATGTCAGTGCCCGTGATGATCGCGACCTGTAGAAGCTTAGCGATCTGCCCAATTGTCTCATCTGATAGCCTGTAACTCATGTTTGCTCCTCTGGAACCCAGAATGTTGTGCGGCCCTCGGGTGAGGTGAAGGATTTCACATCCCACCCTTTAGGATCCTTGTCTTGATTATAAACAGCGAAGCGGCGACTGTATTGTCCTTTCTCGCCGTCGAACCCCTGGAATGTGTAGATCGTCGCGCCGCCTGTCTGGTAGGATGCACGGATGACTGCCTTAATCGTCTGGTTGAGCCGAGACAGCTCTTCATCTGTCATGGTGTTGACATGACGCATAGGGGAGATCCCGGCGAAATAGAGGCTCTCAGATTTGAGGTAGTTGCCCACACCGCAGATCACCTTCTGGTCCATCAGGCTCTCTGTGATCACACGCTTATTCTTCTTCCGCATCCGTCTGATGAACAAGTCGTCCGAAACATCCTCTGCCAGCATGTCGGGCCCAAGCTCATCCAACTTCTCTTGAAGTGCATCAAGCCCGTGGACGTACTTCAGCGTGCCGAAGTTGCGTGGATCGTTGAAGAAGACAGATGTCCCGTCGTCGAGTAGAAACTGCGCTCTGCTGTGTTTGTGCTGCGTCTTTGACCAGCCACCCGTCATACCCAGAGTGTTCCAGATTACCCAATTATTTTGGAGTGTTAGGTATATAAACTTGCCCTTACAAGATGTGACAGACACATTCTGGGGCAGCTCCGATGAAATTTCTGCGTGTCCCTCAGGAGGCCCGTGCTTCGCGTAGCGGCCGCCCAAATAGTTGATGCCGACGATTGCCCGACCTTGCAACGCGCGGCCAAGCGACTCAGATACAATCTTGACTTCAGGTCCTTCAGGCAATTTGACTTTCCTCCTTTCCGTTAATCCACTTCCAGTAGTTCTTCAACGCGCCGTCCTTGGGCTCTGGGATCTGTGCCCAGCGGTGCAGGCAGAAGATGTCGTAAGCTGCTGCAGCGTACTCACCCACGCCTGGTAGAGATCTTACATCAACCCCGTTCCACTGCACGTACGCCTGCGATAGCTTGACCAGCGTCTTGCTTCGTCGATCTGCAAGACCAAGAATAGCGATCATGTCACGGATCTCAGCAGGATCTGCATGGGATGCTGCCGATGCTGTGGGCCATCGATCGAAGAACTGCCACATGTAGGGCTCTGCGACGACACGCTTTGTTAGATTACAGAAAATACAGACGACCAGGACGCGCCATGGATCGTACTGCACTGTCTCTTGGATCAGGTTGTAGGGTGACTTAGGTGCGTTCACACACTATGGTAGAATATTTCTTTAGGTTTTACAACATAACCAAACGCTTCTAGCGTGTGCTTGAACGGGTTACCAGGAATGTCACGGACAAGCTGGAGCATCTGCTCTGATAACTCACGGACTTCACGCTGGGCATCTGGCTTCATCCGCAGCTCGAGGAAGTGGTGGAAGGAGCGCCAGTTGAACATGATGTCCATCGTGATCTGGTTGCCGTAGGGCAGGTAGAACCGGGCACTTTCCTTGGCACGCTTGCGGCTCATGCCATCCTCGACGAAGCGTTCAAGAGCATCGTGGTAACGCATGAGTGCGTCCTCCATGAAGGCGATGTACTTCGCCTGCTCTTCGAGCGACCAATCCTTCGGCAGGTAATACTTGTCATCTCGAAGTTCCTTGTACCGCGCTGACTCGCCGTTGATCGAGACACCGATCCTGTGCTTCAGGAGATGGATGTGAGTTGCAGCATCGACAGTGACCAGGAAGTGCAGGCTTGACTTCTCGAAGGGTGTCTCATGTCCATTCTCGGCCAGCATTTTCAGGAGAGTTGGGATCCTTCCACGCTTCTCCTCCGTCAGATCCCTGCTGGTGCTCGTCCACGCTGACATCGCGTGTGCCTCGTCTCCACCGTAGTAACCGATCAATTCTACCTTGTTGTCCTGAAAGGGCATGTCTCAATCTGCTCCGTATAAACGTGTCCCACGTCATCTCAAACAGCCACTGGGACACTATTCCTATGCTTGTTCCGATTGCAAGTGCGTGCGTTGTTGTCGCCACGCTACCTGTAAAATGATAGATGACAAAGAAGCTAAGCGTGGTGGATACAATCCGCCACGCAATAACCTTTATAAAGATCTCAGCTCTTCTACTCAAACTTGTACTTCACATCCACAGTTAACATCATCTCTGGCACTTTGACATGGTTAACAAGGCCGATCTCTTTTGCTTCCTCGGGCTCGAGGTACCAGTCAGCGTGCTTCTTGGTGTGGATCTCGTCGAGGAAGTAATCCTCATCCTTGCCGATGTTCTGTGCCATGATCTTGAGGATCTTCTCGTTGAGACGATCTGTCTCCTTAGCGTCGGCCTTGATCTCCTCGACCTTGCCACGATTGCCGCTTGCGACCTCGTGGATCATGATGGTAGCATTGGGCGATGCATAGCGCATGCCGGGTGCTCCGCAAGTGAGCAGGACAGCACCGCAAGACATTGCCTTACCCTCGACGATGGTTGCGACTGGGACACGTGATGACTTGATCGCATCGATCATAGTCATGAGTGAGTATACCTCTCCGCCGTAGCTGTCAATGACGACTGGAATAACACTCTGGCCAGATGACTGGGCGATCGACATGTGCTGATTGAACTCCTTGGCTGCATCCTCATCAAACTTATTGACGCGGATGACGATGGGAGGAGCGCGGAGTTCGCACTCCTTAATGAGGGGGGATACGCGTGTGATGATGTTCATGTAGTTATCTTAACTCCTGTGTTGTTTGTTTACAAGAAAGGCTGCCCGAAAGCAGCCTTTCAATGTTCTCTTCTTAGATCAAGAGCACTTAGAGGCACCGCAGCTGCTACATGTTAGGCAACCTTCCATGTAGAAGACCTGGTCGCTACCGCACTCCTTGCACTTCTTCTCTGACGTGGACTTTGTACCATCTGGGATGTAACCCTTAAGGACGCGGGCGACGCACCGAGAGAAGGCGAACATGTCTGACTCCTTGTCCTTCTGGAGCTGATCCACCACGAAGTTGACCGGAATGCCGTGCCGAAGTGCCAGAGAGATCGTCCTTGTGAATGCACCTTGCGTCGGATTGGCGAATAGGTTTACAACATCCTTGAAGAGGATCTCATCGTCATTTCCAACGGGAACGCGGAGGTTGTATGTGGCGACGCCGTCCTTCTTGCCGTTCCTGATGAGAACACCACTCTTGGTCTTCTTGGGGACCTCGATGTGATCTGCAAGACCGCTGAAGACTTCATACGGGACACCGTCATTGAGACCGACAAGGACCATCCAAGATTGTGACTTACCACTCTCATCCTTGATGTTGACGCGGTGAATGTCGCAGGGGAGCTCCTTGGGACGCTTTGGGTGGAAGTCTGCTGCTGTCTTGGGTGCCTCTTTCTTCTCCTCTGTGGAGATGAGGACACCAGTGCGGCAGCCATCACGATAGACCGTAAAGCCCTTGCAACCCTCCTTCCATGCACGCATGTAGACGTCGTTGACTGTCTCACGAGTTGCAGAGTTTGGAAGGTTGCAGGTCTTGCTGATGCTGTGGTCGATCCATCGCTGAGCTGCTGCCTGGATGTCGACCGACTTCACCCAGTCAATGTCATTTGCCGTGCCGCCCCAGTATGGGCTCTCCTGTGGGTCAGTCTTGCCAGTGACGTCCATCCACTTCTTGAACCAGTGGTGGTAGACAGTGTACTCCTGCCACTTGTCACCCATCTGGTCGACAAAGTCAGGCACGGTCTTCGTGTCGCCCTGCGTGATCTTGCGACGGCGCTTGTAGGAGAGGAGGAAGGCAGGCTCAATGCCGCTCGTTGTCTGCGTGAGGCAGGAGATGGAACCGACAGGAGCAGTCGTAGTGAGCGCAATGTTGCGTCGGCCAGTTGTCTCCCACATGTTGTGGTATTCACCGTTGCATGTGTTGATCACCTTCTGTAGGTAGTCGTGGTTCTTCTCCTTCTGGTAGTCCCAAACCGGGAATGCACCGCGCTCCTTTGCCATGATGAGAGAGGAACGATGTGCACCGGCGGCGAGAGCCTTGTAGATCTCCTCGGTCACTTCGATCGAGCACTTGCTACCGTACTGAATGTTCAGAGCAGCAAGAGTGTCACCCAGACCCGTCACGCCGAGGCCAGTTCTGCGTCCGTTGAGACCTGCAGCACGGATCTTGTTCCAAAGATCGCGCTCCACTCGCTTGACATGCTCAGGCTGTGGATCACGCTCAATCTTCTCAAGGATCCGATCAACGCACTCCACCTCGAGATCCACCAGGTCGTCCATGAGGCGCTGTGCCTTCATGACAATCGTGTTGAATCGACCAAAGTCGAAGGTGGGGTTCGAGCCGAACGGGTCATTGACGAATGTGGTCAGATTGACAACCATCAGTCGACAGGAGTCGTATGGGCTGAGTGGGATCTCACCGCATGGATTGGTGGAGATTGTCTTGTAACCTACATCTCGATAGCAATCCACGATGCCCTGGTTCACTACCGTGTCCCAGAAAAGAGCACCTGGCTCAGCTGATGCCCAGGCTGCATCGATGAACTTGTCCCAGACCTGCTTTGCATTGATCGTCTTGGTGATCTGTGCTTCCTCAACGGGAGCCTCGACGGGCCAGCGAAGCGTAAAGTCAGAACCACTCTCGACTGCACGCATGAACTCGTCGTTGAAACGAATTGAGATGTTGGCACCGGTCACCTTCTTCAGGTCACGCTTGATATCGATGAAGGTCTCAATCTCTGGGTGGCGACAGTCGATCGTGAGCATGAGCGCACCACGTCGACCGCCCTGAGCAACTTCACGGCAGGAGTTCGAGAACCTCTCCATGAAGACACCGATACCGTCTGTGGTTCGGGCAGCGTTTGAGGTCGGCTGGCCCTTGGGGCGGATAGTGGAGATGTCAAATCCCACTCCTCCACGGCGCTTCATGATCTGAACCTGCTCCTGGTCTGTGAAGAGGATGCCGGCGTAGCTATCATGAGGCTGGTCGACAACAAAGCAGTTCGACAGGCTCTGGTGTTGGTAGTGGTTTCCAATACCTGATAGGGGTGAACCCTGTGGGACGACCTGCTTGAAGCCGTCAAGAAGATCGAAGATCTCCTCCTCAGACATTGGGTTGGGATACTTTGCCTCGATCCGGGCAAACTCCTTAGCGAGACGTCGGAACGTCTCTGTAGGAAGATGCTCGATCCTATTGCCCGCATTATCGCGCAAGGCGTACTTGTTGAAGACGTCAGCAGCGAGATCGTCGCCCCTGAAGTATTCCGCAACACTCTGATTTAAAGACATTCCTGACTCCTTTCATTACAATACATGTCGATCACTTACCGTTAATCTCTTCCCACTTCTCTTTGAGAAGCTTCTTCATGCTAGAGCCGTCAGCTTTGACAACATCGTCAACAGACATCTCATTTGTGTCCATCAGCTCGAACTTAGACATTGATGTGTCGATCCTCATTGGGTAGAGCATTCCATCTCGACCAGCTCGATTCTTTGCGACGAAGATACGCCCAGCGCCTGTTGCCTTTTCATTGGGCTTTCGAGAGATTGAGAGCACAACGTCAGCAACCATCGCCTTGCCGTATGCTTCCGACATATTCTCAAGACCTACAACTTCTGAGTTAGAAGCTTCACGATTTGCCTGAGATGCTGTCCAGATTGGAACATTGAGATCCATGGACAGATTACGAAGCTCTTCATAGACGAGCTTTAATTCGTGTCGAAGCGAATCGAATTTACGTGATGACTTCATGATGTCTGCGTAGTCGATGATGATCACACTGGGAACGAACGACTTCAGAAGAAGCTTCTCAATGTGATTTCTAAGTGTCTGAACAGACGGCGTGCCTGTTGGATACTCTTTGATAATTAGACGGCCAAGCGAGTTGTTCTTGTAGAATTCGATGACTTCTTCTTTTCTGTCTATGACATCACTGCTTGGAATGCCGCAGAGATTAGAGTCATAACGTAGACCAACAGCAGTTTCAGATAGCTCAAAGGTATAGTGAACGACATTCTTACCGACACGTAAAGCCTCCGCGCCCATTTGCACAAGGAAGTGTGACTTACCCACGCCTGTCGGTGCGATAACTACACCGAGCTCTCCTCGACCCAGGCCACCATTGAGAACATCCTGAGCATCAATCTGTGGCAGTCCAGTTGGACATGTGAGACGACGTGTCCTGATGAATCGTGCCTCTGTGTCTTCAAAGAAGTCATGACCAATTGCAGCTGGTGTGCCTGCTGACAGAGCATTCTTCATCAGGTCCATGACGGAGTCGAGATTGTCTGTCGCAATCATCTCGACAGCTTTCTCCAACGCCTCCTTCATCGCCTGCTTCTTGCAGAAGTCAAGCGTCTTATCCTTGACGTACTGCACATCGCCCATGTCTGGGTTGACGCGAATGCGCTGGAGGAACTCAACGATCTGGTCGCGGAGGACAATGTCCTTGCCTTCCTTCAGGTCGTCACGAATAATTGTGACAAGAAGACTAAGTGTTGGAAAGTCCTTGTACTTCTGATAGTAGTCAAAGTACCGCTGTGTGAGGAACTGCAGATACTTCAGCTCAAAGAAGGTAGGCGACATGATCTCAATCATTTGAGTCGCCCAAGATCGGTCAGTCAGCAGTCCTTGGAAAATCTTCTCCTGGAACTGCTTACCGTACTGTTTAAAGTGCGGATCGTGCATTTTATCCTGTCTGGATGTGTGAGAGGGCTAGGAAGAATTGGTCGACGTTGAACGTCTGGATGCCTTCGTGAATGAGGGCCCTTATGAACTCTATCTTATTGCGTGTAGGCTTAAAAGTATCACAGATCCCGTTGATCCTATCGATCTGGTAAGCAGCCAAGTTCGCTGTATCTAAGTGAACAAGCGAGAAGTTTCGGTTGATGAGGATCTCATTCTCTGCAATGTGCTGGTAGGCTTGCACCTTGGAACCGCTATCAACTTTTGCTCTCGCTTCCTGCAGAATATCCTGCACTGTGACTTCATTCGTCTGCGACAGACTTGGAAAACGCTTAGCCAGTGTCTTGAACCCTACACCGTCGACACCTGGTATGTTGTCTGAGTCGTCACCGCAGATCGCTTTGGCAACTGAGAAGTTGACAGGATGGACGCCGAACCTCTCGAGAACATCCTGCTCCTGCACCAGCTTCTTCCAGGTGGGTGAGTAGATGATCGATCCCTCAGAGATCAACTGGTAGTAATCTTTGTCAGCCGATAAGATGATCTTCAGCGCATCCTTGCAGTGGTATCGTGACATGTAACCGATGACATCATCTGCCTCACAGTCAGGCACATAGATCTGACATATTGGTGTTAGCTTTAGCAGCCGCACCAGTGTCTTAATCTGGTTGTCTCGATCGGAGACAGTATTTGGGATATCATTCTCGTAGAACCTATTCAACCGCTCGGGGCGTCGATGGCTCTTGTAGTCTTTATAGATCGCTCTTCGACGAGGTGATCCACCACCCTCCCAGACGACGTAGATGGGATTGGGCTTAAAGCGCTCCACGATCCGCTTTAGATCGAGGAGAAAGCCCACAATCCCACCTACGTGCCGGCCGTCCTTACCCATTGCTGGATGGGCGACGAAGTGTCTCAAGTACAACCCCATCGCATCCACAAGCAGGACAGTCTGTGATCGGTTCAGATCACTCATTGTCCTCAGCAGCCGCGTCAGTCAAGTCTGAGTCGTTGCGTGTACGCACCATCACCGCCTCGATCAGATCATCGAGGAAAGTCTTATATTCCGGGTGACTGAGTAGCTCGCCGAACTCTGCCTTGTGGAACTTCTTCTCGATGACTGTGACGCCTCTCTCGACGTCGGTTACCGTGAAGACCTTCCATGCACCATCACCAGACACACAGATGATATGCTTGCCGACTTGACGTTCACCAGCATCACGGAGCTCATCAAAGATCTCCTCGTGCTCAATGATACCCTTGCCGAAGTGGATCTGGAAGTTTGCTGTCCTGAAGGGTGGTGACACCTTGTTCTTCACTGTCTTGGCTGAAACGTGGATACCGACAACATCACCGTTCTTGTTCTGGATCTGCTGCCCCGCGCCTAGCTTGAGACGAACTGATGCGTGGAATGGAATTGCCATGCCGCCTGGGACAGTTGTAGGATCGCCATGCATGACGCCGATCTTTGTGCGTGTCTGATTAAGACAGACCATCAGCACGCTCTGGTCACCGATGACGCCTGTGATCTTACGCATGCCCTTTGAGATCGCTCGAGCCTGCAGACCGATGCTGTCCTTGTCATAGTCACCCAACAGCTCTGCCTTCGGTGACGACGCTGCAACACTGTCCCAGATGATGGTGATCGGGACATCACGCTGCATCGCCTTCGCCTTCAAGATCGTCTTCTCGGCGACGTCAAACACCTCTTCAGTGCAGTGCGTGTCAACGTAGACAAATCGACGTGTGACATCCACGCCCAGCGCCTGGAGGTTCTCGACCGATGTTGCATTCTCCGTGTCAATGTAGACGCAGATGCCACCCATCTGCTGGGTTGAGCGAGCGATCTGGGTTGCAATGTGGCTCTTGCCGATCGACGGCGGGCCAAAGATCTCAACGATACGACCTTCTGGGAGGCCACCGCTACGTCGATTTGCAACAATGTAGTCGAGCAGCGTTGATCCTGTCGAGACCCACCGCTTGACATGGGTGGGCGACTCATCCTCCGCCAGGTTGTAAGCGATGCGCGAGCCGTTCTCTTTATTGAGTGATGTGATCAGCTCAGCAGTAAAATCACCGCTTGCACCGTCATCACTCCTGCGTTCTTTTGCTTGTCTTGCCATTTTTGTCCTCTACAAATACTATAACAGGACGTGAGCCAGATTACAACTCACGTCCTGCTCAGATGACCTAGTTAGGTCAGTTGCCCATTAGATCTTCGAAGGCGTCGTCGATCGAGGAGTAGTTGCCTCCCGTCTTCTTGGTCGTCGAGGTCGTAGTGTTCTGGACAGCAGACGTCTTCTGGGTTGCTGCAGGAGTGTCATCGTCATCGGTCGCTGCTGGACCGCCGCGAGGGGTGCCATCACCATCCTGCATGCCACCGTTGATCCAGTCGTTGACGATCTTCGTGAGCTCGTCGCTGGACTTGAGCTCGAACATCGAGCCCACATCGGGGATGTTGCTAAGCCACTGCTTGGCAGTTGCTGCGTTGGTGGTGAGGTTTGAAGACTTACCGCGAGGCATGACCTCGGTCTCAGAGTACTTCTTACCGGGTGGCTTGAAGCACTTCACCTTTACGTCGCGACCGGTCTCTGGATCAGTGATGTCACCGTAGTCCTCGTCGAGCATGATGCCGAGGAGCGACTGGTAGACCTGCTTGCCGAACGCCCAGATCTGCACACCCTTCTCCTCCTCGCCGCGAACGACGACGGGAGCGTAGCAACGCATCTTCGGGTAGAGCTTCTTTGCAAGCTCGTAGCTCTCCTTCGTCCCCTCATCGCGAAGCTTGTTGATCAGATCTTGGATGGGATCCTGCTTGCCGTACTGGTAGGGCGCGAGGAGGCCTGGGTTGTTGCCGATGTTGTAGTAGAACCAGAGCTCCTTGAAGGGCTGGCCCTCGTTGTTTGGGAAAGAGAGGAGGCGAACCGTGTACTCCTCACCCTCCTTGGGCTTCCAGGAGGCGTTGCTCTTCTTGTTATTGCCAGACAGATTGTCGAGACGCTTACGCAGTGCGTCGAAGTTGATACCCATGTTGTGATGTCCTAACGTTTAATGGTTAATGCTTAACTTCTAAAAGAAAGAGAGTTCTTTTTCGTAGAAGGGAAGCGAAGGTATCGTACGAACCCACGCTTCATTTTATAATTATGGCCTACCTTTTGCTGTTTTCAGTGGGTCCTGCAAATATTTTGCGCCATAGGGCTTCGCCATCCTGTCGTAGAACTTGCGGCGGCTTTGTGCAGGCCCACCCGGGCCGTGGAGTGGCTCGACGTATCCCGCGATCGCGCCGACCCCTGAGATCTCTTCCAGGTCTGCCTCGAGCTCCTCGTGCTTCTCGAGGTCGATGTCATCCGTGATCATCTCGCTGAGCGGACGCTGGAAGTACTGCTTCTTTTTCAACTTAAACCACCGTGGAAGCCTCCGTGGTCCTGCCAGCTTGCTGGTGTTGATGCTGTCGATGTTGAGCCCGTCCAATCCATCGTCCTGCGGATCTGGTACGGTGTTTCCCATCGAAATCGAAAAGGTGGTATCAGCACTTGTGCTCATACCACCCTGTGAGGGACGCCCTGGTATATATGGCTTGGCTATTCTCTGCGCGAAGTCGTCCCCGCCTCCGATAGCACCAGCTACGGGGACACCCGTTGTGCGACCGGAATACCAACCTGATTTGGGCTCTTGCGTCTTACTCACACTACTAACTATCTCCCACCTTTTCCTTCTGCGAGATTATCCGAACTGCTGTCTGTGTGAGCATCGTGAGCGGTGTCTCTCCGCCATTGTAGAACTTATTCTCGTCAAGCGCTGGGCCCTGAGCTGTTGAGATTGCAATCCACTCGTCTGTTGTTAGGGCCACTCCTGCTGATTGCAGCAGTGCGAGTGATCGATGACTGTGGGGCATCTTGGGCAGTTCAGGGTTATAGACGTAGAGGATGCCTGCCTTGTTACGGTGCCAGTCTGACGTCTGTGTGAGATAGTAGTCTGACGTCATGTCGCCCACACGACCGATGTCATGGAACAGCCCGACAATCAACATGCTCTCAGGATCGACGCCGAATGTTGATGAGCTCTCCAGCGCTCGCATCGTCTTGACGACATTGAGGCTGTGCTCGATGAGCCCGCCCGGCTTTGCTGTTGACTTCTCCCTGCGATCGTGCCCAGGACAGACGACAAGACGCTCTCCAAGGTCGTCGACCAGTTTAAGAAGTGCATCTGATCTACTGCCGCACTTCTGCGTCAGCTTGCGGAAGACATTGTAGTTACTTTCGAGATTGTCGGTGCTCATGCGTCTATTGTCTTCAACTTGAGGGGCATTTTACAATCGAGTGTGGGAATGAGGATCCCATCCTTGACGCGGTCCTCGAGGTGCTGCGCTGCTTCAGGTGTCAGATCAACCATGAGCGCGTCGTGGATGAGGTAGAGCGGTGTCATCTGGATCTTGTCGCGTTCAAGCTCATCAAGCAGGTGCGTGAAACCTTGGCAGACGACATCCACCGCAGTTGACTGCACATCATACGCGACGAAGGGTGACTTCTTCTCACACTTGATGATCCGACCGAAATGATTCGTGATGTGCCCCTCAGCATCAAACTGCTCACGTAGACGCTTGGTCAGAGCATCAACACCGAAGGCATCGCGTACCTGGAAGAGAAGATCGTTGGCATGCGGGATGTCGGCAAACTTCTTCGCAAAGTTGGAAGGCGTCATGCCATACAGCGCAGACATAATCGCCGTCTTGAGCACTTCACGTGGGACCTGCACTTCAACCTGATCAGATGCCCATGCATAAGCATCTCCGTCGAACTTCTTACCCTGCATTGCCAGACAGACACAGGGTTCAAGTGACGTAAAGTCGATCTGGAGGATCTTGCCACCCGCATAGCGACTCTTGAAGATCTTGCGGTACTGCTTGTCAAGTGTGAGGATGTTGGGTCCCTCACAAATCGACATGCGACCTGTAACTGATGACCAGATGTCATATGTGGATCGGGGTGCTAGCTCGCCCTCAGCAGGCTTAAATGAGGTCACGCGATCGTCATCGATCTGCTTGATGACATTAATGTCGACGTGAGGTTGCTGCAATCTCTGCAGAAGCCTCTGTTGAACTTGATAGTCACGGCCATAGTAACTGTCAGCCCACCTGTCTCGAAGTGCTAGGAGATCAGCAGAGAACTTCTGGAGCCATTTCTTAAAGACGTGGGGAGGAAGCGCCTGTGCCCAGGGAGGGACACTTCCTATAACATTCCAGGAATTTGCGTGACCTAGCGGGGGCGCCGATGTAACCTGCACGCTAGTTGCAAGTGAAATATACCTTAAGTTATTGTGTGCATTTAATAAAGTCCAGCACCATGAATTAACTTCAATGTTATCTGTTAGGAAAAATGTCCCGTCTGGTTTAATGCCAAAGTTAGACGTAGTTCCTACAGCATCTTTGCTTATGATGATACTTGAACTCATACATAAAGATACACAAATTCTTAAGATTTTATAAACCCGACAGTGCTTCTGCTCTTAGCACTGCTCTTGCTTCTGCTGAGCCCTTGGCGTCTTTCCTAGGATCTACAGGCGCCGATGTCTCAGATTTAGCAGCTTCGGGTGCTTTCTCTGCTTGTGTCAGCGTGTCATTAAACTGCTTGAGCATTGTATCCAAACTCATCACTGAGCCTTGTCCCTTGTAAGTCAGTGTGAGGTTAGTAGTGAACTCTCCTGGTCGGAATTCGTGCTTGACTGACGTAACGTAGTAGAGGGCGTCGAGAGTTGTCCCAGTGCCCAAGTCGAGGTAGACTTCCTGCCCACGTTCGATGATAGGCAGCCCAATCATTGATACAGTCACAGAACCCGGGAAGAGAGCGATCTCGCTCACATCTGTTGACGCATCTGACTTACTGCGCCCTAGATAAATGTCCTTTCCTATGTCAAGGATGTTCTGTTGAGAGATTACGTTGTTAATGTCAGTTGAGACGTTGACTGACTTCAACATTGAATTTGTGGCGCCGTAGACAATGCTTGGAAAAGCGCGCTTGAAGACATCCTTGGCGAAGTCAGGTTTGATTGTTTTACCATCTTTTCCTGAAAGTTTGCCATAGCTATAAGCTCCGATGATCTTGTCATAGTTTGGAGAAGAATTTGCATCGTAGATGATGACTTGCGCAATTAGCTTCTCAGGATTAACAACGTAATCGGCGATTGTCTTCTTGCTCTCATTCGTATACTCTTTGGCAGGAATGCTTCTGATGATGTATCTAATGTTAGGTGTCGTGAAGCTGTCGGGCTTCTCAAAAACATCCGCTTTTTCTTGGGCATTTTTGTCGGGAGCAGCAGCAGGATCACCCATCTCACGCCGCGTGTCGTCAACTTTTATCTGTGAATACTGCGTGTCTGATGAAATTTCATATAACGGTTGTTTAGGATTGCTGAGATAGTTGGCAAGAAGAGATAGCGCATTTGAGATGCTAGTGTTCTGTGCAAGCGAGTTCTCTTGATCTGGATGCTTTAAAACATCAGCAACTCGTATAGGTGCGTCAGAGATCTGGCACCCCGCCATCGCACCTGCCTCAGCATTAAATTTAAAAGTGTGTATTTGCACTTCTGAGTAGAGGCCTGTCGATGCAAGCGGCATGCCAACCAAAAGAGCAAGATAACTGGCCACTGACGTGAAATCTTGTTCGACAACTTGCGTGCTATATTTACTTTTTAATCTCTTAAATCTTTCAGCAGACGGTGGATAGCTAGGAACTGGTATTTTTTTTCTAATTAAATCAAATATCTCACTATTTCTATAGTAATCACTTTGATCTAAAATAGATTGCAGATTGGTGATAAGCTTAGCTCGCGCTGGGGCAGACCTATCATCACCTTCGACATACGCCCACAAAGATTTCACAAAAGATCCATCGACCATGTCTGCAGTTCTAGATTTGTCAACTAGAACTTTGGTCACAGTTCTAATCTCTTCTGCAGCTGCTTGCTCACCGTCTTCTTCGGCGATTTCTGTTTTAATCAGCTTGTCAAGCATCTGGGATGCGTATGCTCTTGTCAAGAACCCACCGTTCAAGATCGAGCCGTTAACTGCATCGAGCGAACCGCCGCCGATGAGCCGGATATTAATGTTCATTGCACCGCCGTCTGCCATTGTCATGTTGTAGGACGTAGGTGAAAAAACTTCACGATATCTCAGTGAGTTGAGGTAGCGTGCAACATGATTATCAAACTTTGCTTCACCATGAGGATGCGTCCAGCCCCATTCGATCTCGAAATACAAAGATGAGAAGTTGCCTACTGACACAAGAGGTGAAATATCTGACAGCCTTGAGCGATCGTGTAGTGTAATAGACAGATCTGCTGTCTTCTTTGATAAAAGCGCAATGCCTACAGTCTCAATTCCAATGCTGAAGCTGTTAAGAGACAGTAGTGGGACAGATGTATCAAGTCGACGAGGATTTGACAAGATTTCTGTAGGGTCGGGTAACAGTGTCTGGGGTGCAAAAAATGCCTCTGTACTGATAACTTTACCGCTTCTTAACTTCTTTGCCACTGATACAGATGCGTTCGTCGTGAACGGTTCTGCTTCATAAAAGATCTTGTCACCCGTTGTGTTAGTTGTCTGCTTCAAAAAAGCTGATAGTGACAGCTTTGAGTAGCGTCCTTTCTTCTTTGCAAATCGATCGATGATGTTGAGCCGAAAAAATGGTACGCACATCGACATGTTGATGCTGTCGATGGCGTTAAAGAAGACGTTGCAATAGTCAGAAGCTGTTGAAGCGGGGTCGAGATACTGCGCAACGTGTCGATAAAGAGAAACTAAATTAATTGTATCTAAATTTAGTGCAGAGCGTGTATTTTGATTTGAAAATCTTTCGGCGTCACTATACGATTCAATTTTTTTTGCCTTTAGAGCGCTTGTTTGTTCCTGTAATTTTTTCAAATCTTGCTGCAATGAATCAATTCTTTCGTTTAGCGCCAAAATTCTTGGATCGTTAAGTGATACGGATTTATCTGAACTCAGCACACTAAGCTGGTCGAGCAAACCTTGGATCGTTGTTGCTAAAGGCCTTGATTTACTCGTTAATTCTTCAATTTGCTTAAATCTATCAAGTGCGATTGTGAGCTTTTGTTGTCTTGTTACTTCATTGCTAAGATCAAAGGCATCAGGTTGTATATTAAGTGCATGGAATAAATTTTCTCCATAATCACTATCAACTGAGCCGTACACATTAATATCACCTGTGTCTTTTGCACCAAATTCAGTTGCAGGTTGCAGATTTAACTGCTTTAGAATGTCAGGAATATCTTTTGAGAAAAATGCGCCATCGGGTGATAGAATTGTTGATATTCCAAGTGTATTATTAGATTGATTGTTACTTGTCTTTGATGAAGATGCGCTGGCTGATGTGTCTTCGAGTAGCTCATTGTTACTTCTCAGCGTCAGGTACTCACGTAGCTCTTTGTAAGCAACCTGCAGCTCAGATGTTGGCGTGAAGTTTGTGTTGTTTAGAGAGGGGTTGACAGTCTTGCCCATATTAACGTCCGATGCTCAACGCTGCGTCGAGGTTTTTGGGGATCTTAACAACGGTGCCGGGCGGGCACTGCAATGACCAACCAATTCCACTTGCTGCTGCGATGATCCACCAGTATCTACCGTTGCCGTAGTACTGACCTGCGAGGTGGTCAAGTCGCTGCCCCTGTGTCAGGACGATTGTGTCAGCTTCAAGCTCACCTGACAGCACGGCGTTGAAGATCGTCGCCCCACCCAGCCAGTTGGCGATCCCTTGCCCGTTGTTGATGCGGCTCACGAATGTGTATCTGCTTCTTGCCATTACTTCTTCACCACACTAGAGGCACCCTGCCTTGAGAAGTTCGCCCGAGAGATCGTGCCACCATCGTCATACGGGTCACCTGCGATTGTGTTCATGATAGAGCCAACGTTATGGGTCGGAGCACGCATGTAACCGCTCTCATCAAGGCCAGGTGGGAGGTCGTGGATGCACTCGAAGGAGATCGTCACTTTCGTGCCCATTGGGGCGCGGGCACCCCAGTCAGTTTCCCAGTTGAAGTCGATCCAGTTGAAGGAAAGCTGCTTGATGACGCCTGCGAGGCCGCGACCCTTGTTGTGCTCAAATGATCTGACTATTGTGTTGTTCTCGGGAGACATGAAACCCTTGACGCCTGTGTCAGTTGCATTGTCAATGAGGCTTGAGACGTTTAAATTGCCAACTGCAGCTACTGTGTCTACACCTGTTAGAACTGCATCTATCAAAGTTCCAGCTGGATTGATGGCTAAAGCTGCAGGTGAGAAGACACTGCCAAGATCTGGCTGCAGGTCATCGTGAGTGACCAAAATGTTTTCACCTGCAGCTTTGTCACTCTCACCGTCGCGATTTGCTGGGTTAAACTGTGTGGGATCGATCACTGTCACGATGTAGTGTGTCTCTCTTGTGGTCACATCTTGATCGGCAATATGATTAATTGTGCTCCAAGGTTCATTTCGGAAAGTTGATCTATCTGTGTGCTCCAGGCGCCGCAGGATATGAACTTTGAGCGACCGGCGGGCTGTAAACTTACCAATCACATTTCCAGCAGCATCAACTGTGTCATACGCGCGCTCTCTAGGCTTTAAAAATGCGACCGTTAAATTGGGAACAAATCCCCCATTCTGTGCATCAGATACGCCAAAAGCGCTCTCAAGATCTGTGTTGTTAGGATTGTCAGGATTTTGAGTACCAGCCGTCATCAATCCGTAGCCTAAAGGATTGACAAACCCGTTGACTAAGAAGTTTGATGCAATGTTTGTCGCTGCTGTATTGAGAACTTTAGCGTTATTCACTTTCTCGGGATCAAATGCAGAAGCAGCGCTTTTGACAGGTGAGCCAAACAGAGCATAGAATTTTAACATTGATAAGTTTTCTGCACGCTTTCCAAGGCCAAAGAACCCTGCCAAACCACTTGCTACGGCCTGCGCTGGCGTCTCTGGAGTGGGTGTCTGTATTGCTGCCGGAGCGTTGCTTTTGTTTTTGTCAAACTTACTCACGTCTGTGCCTTCGCTGCCGATGCCGAAGAAGCGAGCAAGATTAAAGCGCGAGTAGTTGCTCTTGACAACGTCGCCGATGCGCAACCGTGTGATCGGAGTTGCACCGATGACCTGACTGAAGGGTTGCTCAAACTTAATTCCGCTCGCTAAGTTTTCTACGCTCTGTCCCTTCGTGTACTTGGGATAGGTCGAAGCAATTAGACGATTGACCTTATACCACATCTCATCAAAGTCATCACGGGATGTCGCAGCGATCGTGAACGATAGCGATAGCGTACGGGTGGTAGATGAGTACATCTGGATCGGGTCGGCGCGACCGTACGTCTTATAGGAGGAGTAGTTAGCTGCAAATGTGTCAGATAGCTGCTCCAGGAACGCGTGGAAGGAGATGATCTCGTTAGTGCGGAGGTCGTGGAAGTAGAAAGGGACGTACTCGGCGTCGAGCTTGTCCTCGATGATCTTGACGATGTCGCCTGGAATACGTGCCTTGGAGCCCTTCAGCGTGGGATCCGTGTACGTCTTGTCGATCAACGAGGAGGCGAGCATGCCTCGTGCTGGGTTCTCACCTGTTAGCAGGTTACCCATCTGCAGTGACGCTCGCACGACGTCGTCTGACAGCATGTAGAGGCCGGGTAGGCTACTACCGCGCCAGCTGAGCGCGAGTGGCGACCTGCCCAAGCCCTCTCTGCTCTTCGAGATGCGTGTGCCTGCCGTCACGGGTAGATCGTCAACTTGCTCGATCCCTGCTGCTGTCCTTATGTCGGAGCCAATCGTCTCTGGGTCGAACGTTTTGCCTGTCACCTGGAGGATGATGTCACCGACTGTGGCGAACGCATTCATCATCTTAACTGCCTTGCTTCTACTTAGATCGACGTAGTACTGTGGTGATACGCTATCTGCAACGTCGCTAGGTATGCGCATCTGCCTGATAGTGTCAACTGCAGATTTTGCAACTGCCTCCCAGAAGCCAGGTGATGACGGCATCGCACCGTAGTAATCGCCGATCTGGCGGGGTGACCCACTCTTGCTCAGATCCTTACCTAGCATGACCCCCATGCCAGCGACGACAGCATCCTTGTACGCGTTGCGAGTTGGAACATATGTGACACTCAAGATCATCCTGTGCATCGCGTTGACGCGCCCATAGATAGATCCGCCCATGAAGTAGGGCCCTAAACTCTTCAACTCACTTGTTAACCCCAAGGCACTGTCTGGATCCTGCACAAGATCAGTGTTGACTAGCTCTGCCAAGCGGGTGATCGCGAGGAGCGCCTTTGCTTGTGCCAGCTTTGCATTACCTTGTCGGGACGTGTCAGAGAAGGGCGTCTCAGACGTATAAGACGTCGTTGTCTGCTCAGAGTAGGGTGCATCTTCATCGGGTGGCTTGACCACGCCACGGTCGGCGCGCATGGAGGCACCCGACGCTTGCTTGGGATAGCCTGGCGCGTTGGATGCCACCGTGTCGTCCTGTGTGATCGTGTCGTTGCCTCGTTTGGTGGCAAGCTGATTGGCAACGGTGCTGATGCGAGCGTCGGGATTGATGCCCTGTGTGAAGAACTGCTCGATATCTTGGGGCTCATTCTCGCCTGCAGGCATGTTGTAACCCGCTGCAGACGCGATCAGCCAAGCGCCTACATTCCGCAACCTGTCGTATGTGTAAGATTGGGATGTGGCACCGTCATCCTTGACGTAGTCACCAAACGCTCGCTGTGCCGATTGCAGCGGTTGTTGGTCGATCTCGTTGATCGTTATGCGATTTGGGATCGCGACTGTCGACAGTGAGCCGGGCTCAATCGGAGGTGCAGCTCTGTTATTGTTGTCAAGCGTCTGCAGGACACCTGTCTGCATCTTTCCACTCTGCGTGGCTGTGTTGACTGGCGTGTCAATCTCTGGATTACCTGTCAAATCCAGAGGTCGACCCAAAACTGACGCAAGTAATCCGTCGCCGCTCAGATCAGGATTGCCGCCCGTCTTGTCGAGGTAAGATGCGATAGGATAGTCAGTGGCATCTTGTATGCCGCTGTTGGATAGCTGCATCGCCTGACCCAGCGTCGTACCTGGCCTGACAAAGACGCGAGCAGCACCTTGCTGACTAGGATCTTGGAGCTGATCACCTCGGTTAGATGAGGGTGCTTCCTCACCTTGCGGTGTGATCTCGTAGAGGTTGCCACTCTGCTGTGTTAGGAAGGCGACATATGCTGCCGCCAAGCCGTCGAGCCCGAGCAGCGGCTCTGCAGTGTTCGGATCAACGCCGAGGTCGTCGCCTTCATTGAAGGCACCGCCTGGAGGTGAGCTGGATGCATCAGGTGTCAGTGTGATAGATGACGCACTCGACCCACGGGCGGCGAGAAAATCTCTAAGCGTTGCTCTTGTTTGCCTGCTTTCTGCCACGGTCGACGATCTCCTCGATGATGCTGGTTAACGATGTCTCAATCTTACTTATCTCTGTCTCTGAGATCACGGGAGGTGAGGAGGCTGCGAGGCGATCGAGCTCCTTCTCAAAATGCTGCAGTGCTGCCTGCTCTTCAACTGTCAGATCAAGGAGATCTCTGACGTGCATCAGCCTATCCCGCCGAAGACGTTAGGCTTGTTCATCATGATATCACGAAGGACGAGTTCAGTCAGCTGGCCCACGTCAAGCTCGATGCGAAGTGAGGTGCCGACCCCCTGTAAGGACGCGCGGATGGTGTCAGACACAGCTGGGAGGTTGGTGCGCTGTGCTTGCTGCGGTTCTGGCTGCGGTGCAGCACCTGGCGCGCGCTCCGGTTTTATAGTCACCGCGTCTTCCGGTCTGATTTCATACAACTGTTCATCTAACTGGCCGAAGCCTGTAGCAATGACAGCGCGATCGGTGCCGGGTGTGATGTAGGCGTCCTGCAATTGTGTTGGTTTTGCTTTTGACAAACCTTCTCTAATTCTTACAAGCTCTGGTGGTTCTCTGCCATCTGCTCCAACCATCATAGCACTTAGTTGAGACATCACCTCTTTCTCGAACGTTGCAAAGACCTGATCTAGGATGGCAGTTGCAATTTTTGATGCATTTTCTCCGACTGTCAATAGTGCTTTCTCAGCTGTTGCTTCACCTAGCATGACAACGCCTGCCTCGACAGCTCTAATGCCCTTCGCGACACGCTCGTATGCAGGTGCAACTTTTTCAAGGTAGTTTGACGCGAACTTTGAGACTGCATCATTTGTGCGCTCAGCTGTCTCTGACAATTCGAGGCCAACGTTGGCATACTGTTTAGCAGCACGTTCAGCTTGACGCGATAGATCTTCAGCAGACGATATTAACTCTGACGACATCTTCACACGCATCTCGACACGGGCATCGAGTGCCTTTTGCTGTGCGCCCGCGTCCATCTTTCCCATCTCATCTTGCTGCTGCTGTTGTGCCTGTGTGAGCTCTTCTAATGACTGCACGGAACCGTCCATCATACCGCGCAGCCCCTCGTGTGATATTCCTAGCTGCTGTGTGATCATGCGCCTATAACCGATCGGGATATCTTCAAACGACTTTCCTGTCGACATGAGGCCCTCACGAAGCCGCTCTAACATCATCGCAGGATCTTCGTACTTTAAGGTCATCAATTCAAGTGCATCAAAATTGGTGCCTAGCGCTGAGTTAAGCTGACCTACTGTCTGTGCAGCTGACTCAAATGTGTCAAACTTGCCCATCACACCTTGCAATTCTGTTACACTTATGTGAACGTCATGCGCTTTTGCTGCTATCTTGGCAAACTCATCTGCTGTCCTAAAACCGAACGTGTCAATATTCTGCGACATGCGTGAGATGTCGTGGATGATGAGCTGTGCGTTGTAGCCAAACGCATTCTGTCCCATCTCGGCTGCTTTCACGACTTCATTGAAGTAATCTGTGTTTGCCTTACCAGTTCGGATGTATGACTCACGGACAAATTGCGTCACTTGATCATTAGACAAGTTGAATGCTTTGATGGCAACGTCCATTCGCTTCAGCTCTTTGAGCGACTCTTCTGTGTCTTGCGGGTTGAGCATGTCACGAGTGAACGGTTTACGCAGGTTATCATCCTGCAGCAGGTCTAGAAAGGGACGAAATGCTTCAATTGTTCCACCCATGACATCCATAAGTGGGACACCTTGCACCTTGAAGAACGAGTCCGAGACAAGTTGGCCATCTTGACCTCGTCTAAATCCTGTTGCAAGACCGTAAAATTCAGTCATTGCGCCTTGAGCGTTCAAAAATGCGTCGTCTGTAGCATTGACACCACCGATGAATTTTGCCTGTGCATCAGTAAATGCGCCTGTTTCGCCAGCGAGGCCGCCCAAAGTTTTAACATAGTCATTTACTTTCTCAGTGGTACCAGCTAAAGAACTTGCAATCTGTTCTCCGGCACTTGTAGCATCATTTGCCATAAACATGAAAGCACGTGATGAACCACCAACGATCTCTGCAATGGCTCTAACTGACTCGCGTCGCTCGGCAGAAAAATCCATGAGTCGCTGACGGGCTTCAAACAAGCCTGTCGCAAGACCTTCTGTCATCTTGCGAAGGCCCTCGAAAGCGTCTGTTCCAGCCTGTGCTTCCTGCCTGAGAGCGCCGCGATACTGTGTGCTCTCTTGACGATACTGAGCTGTGCGCGTATTTAAGTGCCCTGTTGCTTTGTCTGTTTGTTCAATATCTGCCAGTAGACGTTTTCTTTGATCATCAGCAGCTGCTTCTGTCGCTCTACCGCTTTGTATTGATTGCAGCTTAATTTGATCTGCTATAGCCCGATTAATTCCTTTTCGTAGCTCTAGCTCTTCTTTAAGTTGGTCGTTCGCCATCTAGTGCACCTAACGCTACTTATCGCGCTTTAGAAGAGACGTGATTGGAACGTCCATGTTCTGCATTGGATCAGATTGTTCAGGTGTCCTCAACTTAATCATCTTTTTGATCATCCAGCGACGCACGTTTATTGGCATCTTGTAGAAGTCAGAGAAAGAGATTGAGAAGTTCGTGGTCAGGATGTAGAACTCCTCAAGCTGAACTTCTTTATCCTCAGTCTTGAGGCCAAAAAAAGTTTGCGCCTAGTGGTAAGGCCACCTCGCTTGTCTCACCACAGTGTGAGCATCTATATGGGACACGCATCTTTAAACCTGGCTCATTCTTTAAAACGAAGTCACGCAGGAACTTACTGTCTCTTGCGGGCATATTGATAGCAAACATGTTAATCTTATTCTTATCTGTCACACCATCGATGCTGATGATCTGGTGAGCCAATCTAGACGTAATCGTATTCTCTGCTTGGTCACCGAAGATCTTGCGGCGGCGTTCTACTGTAGTCGAAAGCTCTTCCTCATCGCGTCCTGTCATAAATTTAATAATAACGCGCTTCTTAGAGATCGGGAGGACAACTTCAAATTCATTTACACCAGGTGTTACGGGATCAACTTTGATATTCTCAACTTCAAGTGTGCTTAAGTCAAACGTGTCTGTGCCTCTCTTGTCACATGCGCCGCAGTTTACGTCACACTTATAATCCTGACCATAACCTGTAACTCTGATTGCAACGATCAACGCTTGTCGATCACCAATTAGAAGATCTGCAGGATCGAAAGTCTTATCAATAAGACAAGAACGAATCAGTTCCGTGATTGTAGTTCCCATCTTATTGTAAGCACGCGACATGAGGATGTCTTCCTCTTTTGCCGTCATTGACTTAATTTCAACAGACTGCTTACCGTGCAATCCAGAACTCTTTGGGTAGACAACACCTTGTGATGGCAGTGGCGCAACATCGACAGGAACTTCCCATCCTAGCTCTTTTAAGACATCTTGCCTCATCACGCCCTCAATCGGCGCAGCTCTCTGTGTTGTTGCCTGGTTACCGGCAAAAATCTCGTTCTTACGTGCCAAAGTAAAATCTCCCACTTACAAGTATAAGTGGGAGATCATCGTTGTTAAAGAATAAAAATCAGAACTGGAGAACGCAGTTGTCAAATCGAAGTGTAAGATCAATCTTCATGATTTCGTCTGTGCTGTAATCAACAGTGCCATAGGTTGCTGTTGTAAGAAATGCTCCCTTAAAGTCCCAAAGCTCAACGACTGTACCGACTGGATCAATCATCTTGAGCTGGCAGTCACGCTTATAGAAGTCAGCATAGCCGGCGCGTCCGCTCACCATCTCCTGGTGCGTGCGCAACCACTCCATCACCTGCTGTGCACCTGAGGGTGCAATGGGATCGTGAAGTGTGATGCTGATAGTTCCAAAGGTGAACTTCTTTGCAAGGTAGCGCGTGCTATTGATCCATGGGATGGCGATCTCACCGCCCGTGAAAGTTGGGCGAGATGCTTTCGTCACGAGGTAGGAGTCGATACCCTCAAGTGCGAAAACCCATCGATGCTGACGCTTCGGCTCAAACTTATTGGGAAGCATGTCGGTGACTGAGAGTGTCTCTGCCATATTAAATTCTCCTATCTTTAACTATCTATCAAGTGAGTGTAACGCCTGCATTGGTAAGTTCAAAGCTAAGTGCGATGAACTCGATGCTGCGGGTAGGTTGGATGAAGATTTTGCCACGGATCGTGTTGTTGTTGATGTCGGCCTGAGTCGTGGTTGTCGAGTCGATCACAACCTTGTAGCGGTCGAGGCCACCCTTCGCGCGGATCGATGCGAGGATGGGATTGACGAGGCTGTTGAAGCGCTCCAGCGTTGCTGCTGTGTTGGGCTCGAAGATGATCTGATTGGACACAGCGCGAACTTGACGGCGGAGAGTGATCAGAAGACGACGGACGTTGACTCGATCGAGAGCAGATGCCTTTGCAAGCAGCGTCCTTTGACCGTAGATCACCAGCTTGCGATCGGAGTTAGATGTGATGTCGAGGATGGGATTGATGTGTGCGTCGTAGATCGAGTCAGCGAGTGTGCCCTGCTTGATCTGCGTTGCAGCTGAACCGACTGTCGTGATGACACCGCGATTTGCTCCAGCAGGGGCGAACCAGGGATATGATACGCGGTCGTTGTAAGCAAATGCACCCAAGACGCCGACGCTGGGTGGGACGCGTGTGGTCGATCCCTGGAAAGGAATGTTGATGTCAGGGAAGTATGCTGCTGCAAACGATGTGTTGAGCCCACGATTGCTGAAGGCGTTGATCGTATTTGTGATGCTCACTGTGGCGCCGTCATAAGAGCCTGTCAGGACGACGTTGTAGCTGTCACGCTCCTCGATGTCCATCAAGTAGAGTGTGTCAAAGCGGTTCTCGACTGCGCTGATCGCGTAGTCAGTGATGACACTGTTTCTGATGCCTGGGATTGTCAGGAGTGTGATGTCAGCGTCATCCTTGCTGCCCATGATGTCGACTGCCTTGCGGTAAGCAGCCACAGTGGGCCCTGCTGTTCCACCTTGACCTGCTGTGTCGTCGATCTCTCTCTTGACGGCGTCGTTTGTGAGCGCTGCCTTGTCAGCATTGAAGATGTTGGTGCCGTCGAAGCCACCCTGGGCGATGAACAGGAACGATGCAAACTGCCTGTTGCCCGTCTCGCGGAGGTCGTCTACCTGGAAAGCACGTGTCTTTGCTGCAGCGTCAGGAGAGATGTTGCCGTTTCTGACGTATGTTGCATTCGCCCACTGTGAGCTATCAGCACGATTGTTGATCGCCGCTGAACCTGTCACAACTTTTATCCTCTCAAGCGAGAAGAAGTTGCTGTTGAAGACGTCGACATCGAGGACGTTACCATTTGTCGTTGCTGCGCCGGGATTGTTGTCAACGAAGACGTTCATGTTTGCGGGAGCAAATGATGGGAAGAACTTCGTGTGACTGTCAATGTAGGACAGCTTAGCTGTTGTTGAGTTAAAGTCAGAGACGCTTGGCACGTCTGTGAACTGGATGCCCCATGCCAGTGATGTATCCACCACGCCGCCGTTTGAGATGTTTCTACGGTATGGGATGGGTGGCTCAATGACGCGCTTGAGGACGTCTGTCTGACCTGATGCAAAGCGGGCGGTGTCAGAGAGATTTGTGAGCAGTGCGCTACCTGATGTGACTAAGTGTCCGTAGCCTCTGTGACCAATGGGGAGCGCAGCGACTGGAACTTCACCTGCGAGGAGCTGGTCAGACATCTCAACACGAATGTAGGGATTGATGACTGGATAGTCACCATCTGTGACGATCTTCTGGGACGTGATGCCCTTGTCGAAGTCGAAGTACGTGTTCTGGTCACCGATGCGAAGTGCAATGTAGTTGGGTGAGTCGGGATCAAGCGTCAATCCAGAGAAGTCGACGCCTGCGACTGGCGTGAGGTTGAACACCTGACCTACAGGATAGCTGTAGAGCACGAGATCAAACGTTCCGTATGTGTCGTTGTCTACACCTGGCACGATGTTCTGGATGTTGAACACAAAGCGCGTGTTATTGTAAGCACCGTCACCAAGTGTGTGTATCCTGAAGAGGTCGTACTTTGTTCCACCAAAATCTTGCGAGACAACGAAGGGTGTCTTGGGGTGTGTAAACCGCTCGCTAAAGTTCTCGTAGTTGGGTGTTGTTGCTGAGCTTGTGTCTCTTGTGAGGCTGCCTGTCGTAATGAATGCCGCGTCCTCAAGTCCTGTAAAGATACGTGCCGATGCTGCGTCAAGGATACCTGATCCCGTCACAACTGCAAGTGACGCAGGAACATCATAGTAAGCGTAGAGGTAGTGACCCTTCTCCTCGATCTTTGTAGGATTACGGTTGATGCTGGCGTTGACGGCAAAGTGATTAGAATTTGCAGGATCAAACGAGGCCGTGATAGTATTGACCGTTCCTGTGTAGCCATTTAGCAGCATTACGAACGTTGAGTCGCCGATGCTGACTGACCCCGTCAGCGCACCATTTGGGCCGCCTTCTGTTGCTGCTGTTGCTGCAGGTGTATTAGAAGTATTAAAATTACCTGATAATGTGAGTGTTACACCTGATGGTGCGAGAACAACGGCACGAAGTATAGGATGCGCTTTAGGACTTGTCTGGATACCCGCCTCAGAGAAGACTGTGCTGCCAGCGCTCTCTGACATGTAACATCCAAGGAAGTACGTCCGGCCTGGGACGCCACCATCGACAGCAGAGATATTTCTGCTAACTGCGCCGTTGCTTTGAACCTGCTTGCTACCTACAACAAAACCTGCATTCGTCACTTGACCTGTTGATGTGCTTCTCTTGAGGCCATCACCGGCTCCCAAAGTGCGCAGGAATGTGACCGAAGCGGGAGAGGCGGCATTGGCAAAGTACTGCTGCCCTGCGAGAGCACCAAAATTTGTGCTTGTTGCGTCGCCAAAGACACGGTTGAAGTCAGATACGGATCCTACAGCAACAGGAACGAACGCTGGACCTGACTGTGCCGTACCGATGATACCTGCAGATGGGCCTGACGGGGGTGTTGAAGTCACGCCCGTTAGGTCAACTTCGCCGGAGTATACGCCTGGGATCATTTCGTTAAACCTCTCTTATTCCTAACTATCAATTACACGAAGCTCGCGCCGTTATCTGTCACAATGAAGTCGATCGAGATGAACTCGACGGCGCGGGTGGGTATGATGATGACCCGTCCATTTAGACGATTTGCGATCACATCTGTCTGTGTGTTGTTGGTGTCATCAACGATAACACGGAAGCCTTCGATGCCCTGCTGTGCCTGGACAAGTGCCAGTGCAGGATTGACCTGTGACACAAAAGCTGCCCGCGTTGCTGAGTTGTTCTGCTCAAACAAGAATGTGCTAGCAATATTGCTGACGACGCGCTTCACTTCATTCACGAGACGACGCACATTGACACGATCAAGCGCAGATTTTCCAACTTGCAGTGTCTTCTGTCCGAAGATGACATAACCCGTTCCTGGGAATGACGTGATTGGGTTGATCCTGTTGTCGTACAGGAAGTCACGATCTGCAGAGTTGAGACGCACTGCCGTTGATGTGACGAAGTTGAGCGCGCCGCGGTTGAAACCTGCAGGTGCGTACCAGGGATGTGACACAGCATCGTTATAACCTATAGCTGCCAGTGCTGCGACTGATGCGGGCACCTTAATCTTCCGGGATGAGCCACCTTGATCTTGCATCGTGATGTCTGGGAAGTAAACCGCAACGAAGTTGTTATTCAGCTTGCGTGATGTAAACTTGTTTCCTGTCTGCTGGACATCGGGGTGCTCAGATCCACCGTCAAACAATCTAACGCCATTGTAATCATAACCTGGGATATCCATCAAGTAGAGAGCAAATCCGTAGTTCTGCACAAGTGTAGAGACATAGTTGGTAACTGCAGCATCACGTATACCAGGTGCAGCAATTACGCTGACATTAGACGCGTACCGGTTGGTGAGGATCTCTGCAGCTGTTCTGTAAGCTGTCACAATGCCGTTGTTGACACCGGCGCCGGGCGTGTATGCAGAGTTAAGGCCGATATCGACCACGGAGACTGCCTTACCGCCTGTCTCTGACGACGTTGAGCGATCGTTCATCTTGCTCATGTCTGGATCGAGGATATTGAGGCCGTCAAACCCACCTGTGAAGATGTTGGTGAACTTTGCGTAGTTTGTGAACTTGTTGAAGTAGATGGATGAAGTCACTGCGTAGAGAGACGCAAATGTCAACCTGTTACCCTCAGTTGCAGGTTGAACCGTGTAGTTTGTTGGATTAACAACACCGTTGCGTATGTAAGCTGTCTCCAGCATGTGTTGCTCTGCTGTTCCTGTGATATCTGCAAGAGCATTTACGAGTGTGCGGCCGCCAAGCGAATTATTGAGTGCGACTCGAGCCAATGTAAACTTGTTATTCGAGAATGCGTCCGCTGATGATCCTGTGACCAGGACATCAAGCTTCTGAATTCCGAGCAACTTACTGTAGGAAGTGAGCAAAGGATTGAACAGCGAGCTGTCATTAGAACGCAAGATTGCGTTAGAGACGCTAGATGTCAGGGGAAGTGCCTCTGACTTGATGCCCCAGTAGTATGACGCGTCTGTGATCTCCAGCGCACCTGGTTTACCAACATAACCACCTGCAGCATCAACTGCATTTGTTGTCACCTTGAAACGCAGAGGAACGGGTGGAAGAATTGATCCTGTGTGTGCCTCAAGGCCTGCTGTACCGAAGACGCCAGCAAGACGGCGGGCTGTGTTTATTCCAAAGCCGCTTAAACCAGACGTTCCATCAGTGAGTGTGTCTGTTGTCTTGGCAACTGGCAAGCCTCTAAAGCCGAATGGCAGAGCATCAGATGGTACACGCTTTGCTTCGACGTCTGGGTGCATGACAACTCTTACACGACTTGACACATTTGTTCTTGTTCCCGATGTGTAAGACTTGCGCTCTTCAGCTGAGAGTGCATCAAAACTAAAGAATGACTTTTGATCACCGATGCGCTTCGCAACATAGTCATCGTCGTTAGGATCGAGTGTGCAGTTAGGATACTGCTCAAGGATGACAGGATTTTTATCAGTGTCGTAGAAATCACGAACCTGAACTGTAAATGTTCCGTATGGATTTGCAGGATCACTTGACTTAGCGAGTGTGCTGATTGATACCTTGTACTTCTGTGATGTGTTTGCACCATCATTCAGAGTTTCAAAGTAGAAGAGATCATATTCACTTGAGCCATAAGGCTGTGAGATGAAGTATGTCGTCTTCGCAGATGAATACCGGGTATCAAATCTGCCAAAAGCATCTCTAAAGGTTTGTGAGGTGTCACCTGACGCAGCTGACGTGTTTGCAGATCCCGACAGGACTGCGACCGCACCACTGTCAGTCGATGTGATTGCAACCTCAGCCTCGACGGGGAAGTCGGCGTAAAGCAGATGCTCTTCTGTCTCAAAACGCGCAGGATCAGTGTTGAGTATGTTGCCAATGTAGGCTGTATCAGCAGGATCAAGCGATGCTGTCAAGATCCTGATGCCCGTCTGACCATCACCCGTAGAGAATGAAGGTGAGGAGCTAGAGATGACAAGCTTGAACTTTCTATAGAGATTGCTGCTTAGTGTGCCGTCAATTGTCGCGTTATCATCAACTGCGTTTGCAACAGAATAGTTTTGATTGTAGTCAAGAACCTGCAGGCGCGTGCCCGATGCAAGGAGCACCATACCGCGAACTAAGTTGACAAAGTTGTCGCCAGATGCGACGCTGAAGCTGTTGTTGTCTGTAAAGATTGGGTAACCCACATCTGCTGATGCTGACACCCAGTGTTTTGCCGTGATATATTGAACCGCACCTTTGTGGCGTGCATCTGTGCCAACAGCGGGTGTCGTTCCCTTGATGAAGAAGCCCGCGTTCTTAACCGTTCCCTGTACTGTAGTTGTTGAAAAATCTGATGTTGTTGAGTTCGCGCCGCATCCAAGCACTCTGACGAATGTAAGCGCTGTGCCGTTCTGTAGGTACTGACTGGCCCCCTGTAGGCCTACGTCAGATGCGCGGGGAGCGCCAAAAACTTGCTGAAGCTGTGCTGCATTGCCCACCGTCACTGGGACGAACGCAGGGCCGATTTCTGCTGTTCCAATCACACCGACTGGAACGCCCGATACGCCTGGTGTTGCGGGAGATGATAAATCAATCTCTTGCTCAAAGAACCCAGGCGACCTAAAAGTTGTCTCTGCCATCATTACTCCGACTTCAAAGCCGAATATAACTATCCTGTCAAACTTCTAAATGCTCAGTCGAGAGTATCTATCTTACGGATCTTCTGCGCCGTAAGTATTGTTTCACCTGCTTTTGCAACTCTTGACGTCACCTTTAAGTATTTAGGCTGCTGCTGACCTGAGAAGGGATTAGTGACGTTCTCGATGACACGAAGCGGCTCAGCCCCTCTGTTCTCAACTTGCTGACCATTCTTATTGAGAACTTCTACATCTGTGAGAGTGAACTTATCGATGTTGTCTTTTGTCTTATTACCTTGCACTTCGTTGACAAGTTGAGCATTCTGCTCCCATATCTCAAAGTTGATCTGGGGTGCACTGACAAATCTTCTGAATGGTGAGGGCAGTCCTGGGTGATCAGGGGCGATGATATAGCCTGGAACCTTGATGTCAAACCCTACTTTTATGATACGCTCATCATTTGTGAACTCTTCCAAGTTGTCTGAGTTGGAGAATGTGTTTTGCACAAATGCTGTGAACGTGTAACCCTTGTCTGTCTCAAGTAGAAACTCGGGTGATGGGCCACTAAACTTCATCATCAGAGACTCGATCAGCTGGTTCATCTGTTGCATGTACTGCGTCCAAAAAATGACGTTGTATGTGATGCCTACAAACTTTGGATAAGGTACAGTAATAAACTCATAGATGTTGTTAGTGAGATCATTAGAAAGTGGAGTATATTTTGACGTGCTTCTAAATGACAGAGGTGGGCCTTGGCGACGCGACGCAACTGTGCCTTCAACAGCTTGTGTGCCCGGTGTTGTTGACGTGTCAGAGATGTGGCTCCTTGTCGCAACATCCTTCTGGTTCATCAAATTGAGATTGTTGACCAGTTTCTGGTAGTCACGATCGCCTGCATCTAACTTCTTCTTTATGTAGTAGTCGCCTGTCTGCCTAATGCTAATTGCTGTGCCAAAGACGTCAGCCTGCGTCTTGTGTCCAATAGCACCGCGCTTTATTGAGATCAGTGGTAAGATCAGTGTGTTGTTCTTGTCACGCAGCGGATTGTCACGGCGTGTCAGAGCAAAACGTTCACCTGACGCAAAGATGACAGGAACACGTGTTGTCTGATTATTAACTTTTGTCTCGAATGCCAGCTTCTTGTCAAACAGGGTAAAAATTGCACGATCGATATCTTCTATTCCAACGGGAGGAATAGAAAAATCGTCCGGGACGTTGGTGCCTTCATATCCTGTCTTTATTTTATCTGCCATCTTATGTCTCGTCGTAGAATGCTGAGCCTACGTTCTCTGGATCGCCGGATGGTGACACCTCAGCAGGTCCGGTAAGCGGAGCGTCCAACACACCTGTCCTCTGTAGATCTCGAACATCGCCTGTCTTTCCAAGCCTGTTCTCTTCAAATCCACGTTGCTGAACAAAGGTTGTCTGTACGGCATCTGGATCTGAGTATGCTTCTGATGTTGGGCCAAAAACTTTGGTGATAAATTGTCCTTTACGTGCCTGCTTACCCGACACTGTCACGTAACTTTTGTGCTCGATTTGACCAAAAATGACGTCAGATCTAGGTGCCTTGATTATTTCAAAGAATGTCTCGCCATATGAGAAAAAGTCACCCTCTCTAACATCTATCTGCTTGTCAATCAGATCTCTTTCTTGGATGTAGCACTCGATGTTGTAGTATTCTTCCGACCCAAATCGATTCGTCTTTACCTCTTGACCTGAGTACTTGACAAGTGCATCGATCTCTATTGGGTTCTCAAAGATCTTGTTGGGTGCCTCTTCGTAGACGTCGTGCACTCTTGACTTGATCTCTGAGATTGAATAGTAGTAGATCTTCTGGCCTATGACATCTTTGACAACTTCTTTCATGATGTCGTTGATAAAGTTAAGCTCTCGCTCTGTTACAAAGAGGCGTGCCATTCATCACCCCGTGAAGATTGCTTTGCCGTTAGGCGGTGGTATAAACTTCAACTGCTTGCTCAAGTTTTCTGACCTGGTCGCTTGCTGCTCGATCAGTTTGTCGTAGGTCATAGTGTCGAGCATCTCTTTCAACTTTGTGATGAACTCTTTCCTATCTTCTCGACCCTTTGAGACGAGGTCAGAGCCGTTCAAGGTGACGTTGCCGCCTGGTACTGGAAGTGTGCCCATCTTGCTACGGATGTACCCGAGTGTCTCCATCGATAACGCGAGCGTGTATTGTCGGATCCACTGCCTGCCAATTGAGTTGATACGATTGAACTGCAAGTTACCAAAGGGGATATTTGACAAGTTTGACACGCCGTAGATCGATCTATCACTAAAAGCCGGATTTAGTGGATCTTGCATGAACTTTACGCGTATGAACAGGCGTGGCATTGGAAAAGTATTCTGGGTTGGTAAAGGATAAATTCTTATCTTAGTACCAATGATCTTGTAGGAGTAATTTGAGCGTCGAACACGATTTGAGAGATCAAGCTGACCTGCTCTGAGAATGTCTTCAAACACTGGGAGCACGTAGAAGATCGTCTCAGGCGTGAACGATTCAAATGAGAAAGCATTATTCAAGTAGTTAATAGCTGAGGTCGTGTCGAAGAAGCGGTATGCAGCCTGTGGTGAAAAGTGAAATACTTCACTAATCCTCATCTTACCACCCATGGTGTTTAGAGCTGAGTTAATGACTGGTGTGTTAGTGCTGTCTACAAGCTCTGTATAGATGTCGTAATCCTGACGTCCTACTTCAAGTGGTATAGATCCTGAGATTTGATTGTAGGCTCCGCCGACATCTGCTTCAGATGCGTAGGGTTCTGCAAAGCGTGTTAGAAACTCAAGGCTTTCACGTGGGTATAATTGTTCTGATCCCGACAGCGTTCCTGTAGCATAGCCAAGCCAGTTGACAAGCTGGCTTTTTGCTTGGTACTGATTAAGAATTGAACCGTACTCAAAGCATGCTTCCTCAAAGTTCGCCCAGATCTGCTTCTTGGTTAGCTCAACAGATAAGATGTCATCGCCAAGACGACGCTTGACGAACACAATCATCTTGTCTGCTTCTGTTATGAAGTCAGATTCGAGGTCAAAAACTCCGAAAGGTGTCGGATTTGCTGTTGTTGCGAATGTAGACATCAGACACGCCCTTGCTCTATACTAAGTATCGAGCAAGACGTGTTGTGCCTGCATCAAGCTTTTCGACGCTTCTTTGAGATCTCAATAGCAGCAAGCTGTCGCAGAGCACCTGACTTAGTATCGTGTGTTCCTAATCTTTTGCCACCTTTCTTGGGATACACAGCCCACTTTCCACCAGGAAGTGAAACTAACCTCTCTTGCAGGATAGCTCTCACAAACTTCCTGATGAGATCTTCAGTCATCTGCGCTTTTTCTTGTTGTTGATAAAGTTATTTTGTGTTGTGACCTTGACAGGAGCAGGAACTTCTGCGTCCTTTGCGTCTTCTATGGCTTCCTGCTCTGCTGTCAATACAACTTGATCAACATCATCGTCAGAGATTGTTGTGACCGTCTCAGTTAGTTCAACTGCTGCTGCGGCTGCAGCAACGTGTATATCGGTAATATCGGGTACTGCTTCGACAGATGACACAGCTTCTGGTGCTGTTACTTGCTCATTTTGCATCCGACGGGCTTCTTTCTGCCACCAACGACGTCCCATAAATCTTTCTCCTATGCTCTAAATATCACTCTCTGCTGTTTCTGTTAAATTGTCTATTTTAGTGTATTGATCATTGTATTTTTATTGATCATGCAATCTGCATTATCTGATGCTGCTCTGATGATTTATTGATGCTGCATCCAAAACAAAACGGCCACCCCGAAGGGTGGCCGCCTGTTTGCCTAACGGCTAGAACATCAGATGATGTTCATGTCGAGGCAGGTTACGGTGCCGTAGAAGTCGCTGCGGACCATCTTCTTGCCGTAGCGAGTCATCACGCCCTTACGTGGGGTGAAGTCCTCGGGGGCGAAGATGGTGGGAGTGACGATCAGTGGGACGTAAGGAGCGTAGACGTAGCCGGTCTCGAGGTAGCTGCCGCCCTTGTAACCGACGAGGATCTTGTTACGTGGGAAGTAGGGGTCCTTGTAGACTGTGAAGCGGTTGCTGAGGCTGCCGATGGGTGTTGCACCGATCGAGAAGCCGCTGCCGACCTGGCCCTGGCCGTCGAGGCTGTAGCTGGGCTTGTAGAGCACCGAAGCCTCGAGAACGGTGGCGACATCGGGTGAAACCACGATGAAGTTGGCCGAACCACGGAGGGTCTTGCGGTGGATCTCGTTTGCGACGTCGATGATGGTCTCGATGAGGGTCTCGTACCACTCACGGACGGTACCAGTGAACTGGGGTCCGGGAGCGTTGGTGCCCTGGAGAACCTCGGCGCCTGTCACCTTGTTGAGGAAGCGTCCTGGTGCACGTGACCAGTAGTAGTTGGCGCCGTTGGCCTGGGTGAGCAGGTCATTGAGGATCTCGCGGTCGATCTCGAGAGCGATCTGCTCGGAGAGGATCTGCGTGAGCTCAACCTCTGCGTCCATCGAGTGATAGTCGTTGAGGTCCTGTGCGAGCTCTGGGCTCCAGCGAGCGCGCAGCTTACGGGTTGTAGCTGTGACGGCGATGGACTCGATCTTGATGTCGATCTCAGGGATGATTGGCTGTGGGCCGTTGCCGAGGCCGAAGTCAGACTCGAAGACTGGAACGGTAAGAGCCGATGCATCAGTGGAGTCAGCACTGAATGCGTCGGAGATGACGTATGAAGCGGTGAGGAATGGGCCTGTTGGTACGGAAGCAGCTGGTGTGAAGACGCCAGACACAACTGTGAGGATTGCAGCATTGCTTGCACCCAGATCGACAAGAGGATTGGGTGTGAAGACGCCTCCGCTGAAGGTGCCGAGCTGGTTGAGACGACGAACGTTGAGGAGGTTTGCTCCGCCCTGGACAGTGTCGCCGATTGTGCCAAGACCCATGTTAGGAACTGTTACAGTTGCGCCGTTTGAGTAGAGTGAGATGTCCTTGATCTGTGTTGCGTCAAGATTGGTAAAGCCATCTGTCTTGAGGACGGCGAATGTGAAGACGCCGTTGCCTACAGTTGCGCCTGGACCGCCTGCACCGCTATTGGACTCGATCAGATTGGTGAGCTGGGGGTCGAAGCCGATGAGCTTGCCGTCTGTTCCAGTTGCGAAGACTGCCAGACCATTCACGATTGTTGATGAGTTGGCGCCTGCTGCAGTGTGGAATGCGCCCGATGCCCAGAGCTTGACAGCTGCATTCCGCTGGTGGACCTGTGAGTAGGATGTGCCGACGAGGTCGTACTGGCCGCCAACTGCGAGAGATCCGCTGCGGATGCCCTTACCAACTGGATTGTTGTAGATGGACTGACCAGCTGTGTAGGTCTGTGCGATTGTTGATGCACCGGTCTGGAGGTTGGTGTCACCGCCTACGTTGGTGCCGTAGGTGTAGTCCAAGTAGAACAGGAGACCGGAGGGAAGGCTCATGGGCTGGATGGAGACGAGCTCATTGGCCACGAGACCGCCGAACACGCGACGGACGATGGGGAAGGCGATGTTGGCAAAGCCACGGATGTCGCCGGATGAGGTGGTGCTGCCGCCGCCTGCGCCGAGGCTGTTGACCTCGCGGAGGACCTGAGCTGCCTGGTTCTCGAGGAGGCGAGCCATGTTGTCGCGCTTGGTGTTCTCGAGGCCACGGAGGAGGCCGGTGCGGCTCCACTTCTCAACGAGACGTGCGCCTTCCTGGCTGTTATTGCGATCCTTAATGCCCTCGGTGAGGTGGTTAAGGGAGAATGCCTTTGACATGTTATTAAACTCCTTGAATACTTAACAAATTACTTGAGACCGGCGAGCATCGCCCAGCGGTCGACTTCTGCTGTCTCGCCTGTGCGGGCGGCAGCTGATGAGGTCGCGCGGGAAGAACCCCCGGCGTTGAACCTGGTTGCTGTCTCATTGAGTGTGGCACCATTGCCGCCAGTCAGTGACTCAGTCAGGCTCTTGAAGAGCATCTTCACTTCGCGTAGTGTCTTAGCGCCGTCGATGGCCTCAATGACGACCTTCTGTTGCTTAGGTGTCAAATCCTTTGACTGCAGCATCTTGTTGACGTAGAGCAGCTTTGCGTTGAAGAGGTTCATATCAGTCATTTGCTCACGAAGCGTTTCAACAGCGCTTCTGTATTCATTGAGCTGGGTTACGAGAGCACGATTATCGCGTGCCTCTTTCAATTTCTTAAGCTTGTGCTTCTTGGCGTTGTCGAGTGCGTTGATCTCAACTTCGTCAACTTCCTCGAGCTCACCGTCGCCGAATGCCTTAGCAGCGGCCTTGACGTGTGAAGCGCTCTTGAGGCTCTTCTTGTTGAGGAGCTTGTCCTCCTTCTGCTTGCGAGCCTCGCGGAGGCGGAAGAGCTCACGACGGAGCATATTCTCGTCGACGTAGAATGTCTCAGCGACGGGAGCGGGAGGAGCCTCATCAGCAGGTGCTTCTTCGGCATCGGGAACCATGTCACCCATGTCGCTGTCATCAGCTGCGAGCATGTCCTCTTCCTCTTCCTCGGGGACAACCCGAACGGAGGGCATGAAATCTTCTGGGAGCTCGAGATCACCGAGGTCAACCTCAAGCTTGGCCTCATTGAGCTCGTCCATATATTCCTCATCAAGGTCGCTGTCCATGTCCATCTCGTATAGCTCTTCATCAAGCTCGAACATGTCTTCCATGGCGGGTGCAGGTGACTTCTTCATGCCGCCTGCTCTAGCAGGCATTGGTGCCTTTGAGGGCTTAACACCAGCTGCGGGCTTACCAGGAGAAGCAACTGCAGCAAGCTCCTTCTTGAGCTCATTCAGATCAATCTCATAGAGTGATTCGTCCATTTTCTTCTCCTGCGCTGGCGCGCTTTCTTCTTCATTCTCGTCCAGATCGGCGTCAGTTTTCTCTTCGCTGATCAGGTTCAAAAGTTTCTTCTTTTCATCTTCGCTAAGCTGGTCAAATGCTTCCTGGAAGCTGTCCTTTGCTTGCGTCGTCTGCTTAGGTGTGAATAGCGAGACAAGTGACTTAAGAGCAGCTTCGTCAAGGACGACATCGTCCTCTCCACTGTCATCCGTTGCACCTTCGTTCAGAGCATCAACAAGAAACTTCTCAGCTGTGACGGCCTTTGTTGGGTCGCCTACGAGCTGGCTGTCGATGAACTCTCTAATGCGCGGCGTGACTGCTTCTACGATTGCATTCTTGGCATTCAGCTCAGCAACTTCGCGAAGTCGCTTGGCATCGGCGATTGCTTCATCATATAGTGTCTTTGACATTAACTGTTTCCCTGCTTTCAATACATATTAGGTTCTTTGTCAAACATCCTGCAATATCTTTATTTTTAAGCGCTGCTTAACAAGATTGCGAGTGTCTGGATCCATAAGATCATTTAATCTGTCGATTGTGATAAGTTCGTCATCAGCAAGCGGGCTTGCGCGTGTTGAGCCGTACTGATTACCTATAAGTCGCCCAGGAGCATTTGTAAAAGATTGATTGGTAGATGCACCACCCACGGCAGGACCTGTGAAGTTCTTGTAGAGCATTGACGCAGGAAAGGGTGTGATACCTTTCATGATCGACGCTTCTTCAAGCGGCGTGCTCCACCGCATCTTTGTGAAAGATGCGTTATCCTTTCTAATGTGTGCTCTAGGCTTAGCAACGCCTGTATAGCCTGTCTTGTTGATGAAATCTTGCGTGTGCATTAGATCGTCAAGATCTTCATCTTCAAAAGTGTCATCGTCTTCGATATAAGGAAAAGTTCCCACAGTGGTATAATCGCCACCGGAGAACTTTTTCTTTAGTGTACCGTATCCTGCACCTGCATTTGCATCGCCTTTAAACCAAAAGCGATGTGTAGTCGGAGGTGCGTCTCTCATGCTCAAGTAATCTTAGAAGTTCCCAGCATGAACTTGCCGATTGTGGCTCGTGCAACTTCTGCTGTAGCAGTCACAGGATTGGCTGCTACACCTTCACCACGACCGAACTGGGTTGCTGCTGCCTGTCCAGGATCACCACCGTAAGGTAGATCGCCTGTGAACTCTGGCTGTGCAAACGGATCGGTCCCGTTACCTTCGCCAGGCGACGTAAGATTGGGAATGTAAGGTGATGCTGGGAGGCCTTCGCCGCCTGTCACAACCTCAGAGAGATTAGGAGCAGCGTAAGCATCATCTACACCTGATGATCTACGGCCAGCAAAACGCAAGTCAACCTGGTTGAACATGTACCCACCGTCATCAAGCACACCGTCAGCAATACCGATGCTGGGTATGCTATCACCGGGCCCACCGTTGCCATTCAATGCAGAGATACCTGCATTCTCAGCAGCAGTGGGTGTGTACACATTGCTGTAGATGGGTGAAGAGGGAAAGCACGACTTCAGGTTGACCTGGTTACGATTTCCAAGGCCACCTGTCTTTGCGCCATCATCTGGCGACACAACTGTTGTATAGTTAACTGCCATCTTGTCTCTCCCTCCTTAGTAGATCACAAACTGAACAGAGAGATTAGAGGCTCTCCATGATACGACGCTTGAGAGCAAGACGACGCTCCATGATTGCCTGGAGGCGGCGGCGGAGACGCATCTCCTCCTCCTTGAGCATCTTAGCGGCGTGCATATCGTCCTGTGGGCCTATCTCCTCGGCGTGTGGGGGCTTCTTTGCTGACCACTGCACTTCTTCCTCATCGAGGTGGTAGGCCTTGCGGGCCTTTGCATTCTCCTTAGCGTGAGCAGCCTCGACCTTCTTCTTCTCCTCGAGGACCATTCTTCTAAGCATCTGGGGTGTAAGCTTCTTCATTGTAAACTCCTGTGGAACATAAATTAATTATCACGAACTTTGCAAATTTACTACTTTCTTATTTTCTCTGAGAATGCCAATGCTGACCACATTGATGCACTCTCACCGAACAAGTCAGTAGGATCTGACATCATCATCTTTCTTGCTGCAGCATCACCTGCTGACATCACTTGCTCTTCATGTGAAGGTTGTGCGTTTCTATTATTACTCTCGCCCATATGCATGTGCTGACCTGACGAAGCAGTTTCTGCCAGGATGCCCGCCATGATGGGATCAGACGTAATGTCTTTGACCATGCTGAGTGGATTGATCTTCTTGGCAGCGGGCGCAGCTCTCTGCACTTGATCACGTGTGGGTGCAAATGCAAGCTTGTCATAGACAGACTGCCGCGGTTGTTGCTGCGGTGCTGCTCCTGCTCTGCCGCTTAAATTGCGTGCAGGTGCTTGAGCAGCTGGCGCTTGACGTTGAACTTGGCGACTTTCAACAAGGCTACCACCGCCACCGAGGCCCTCACTTAGTATCTCTACGAGACACTCCTTTACGATGCCCTTCAGATCTTCTTTGGATAACTTCATACTACTTCCATGCTAAGATGTCTGTGAAGATCCTATTAACTCTGTCGGATTTCGTAAAAGTTTTCTTCAACTCTCTGCCTGATATCACCTTGCTCTCATTCATCATGAATGCGCCCGGTGTTGAAGGCTCTGAGACGATGTCGAAGCAGATCAGCTGGAAGTCATCTTGAACTACAACAGCTCCGCTTTGATTACGTGTTGATCCAACACCTCTAGATGATATGCCCAGTGTGATGCCTGCCTCAACGAGGCTCTGGAGGATCTTACCGCTAGGTGTGTCAAGTAGCTCCACGACTCCCGTCACAGTGTCGCCGTCCATCTTGGCTTCGCGCACAATGTGTGACACATTCTTCAATTCTACGACAGACGTGTCAGGATGATCGCACTCACCCAGCGCTCTATTCTCACGAATGAACTTCTGGTAGTTATCAATCTCACGCTCAAGGATGGCGCGTGGATAAATACGACCGTTCTGGTTCAGTGTATCAGCACGCTGGATAACACCGCGGAGCATTACTTTGCCACCGTTAAGCTGCTTTGACTCACGAACAATATCGGGTGAGTACTTAAGTGGCAACCACTCCTTTAAAAGAACCATGTTATCACTGGCCATCGTCTTCCTCCTCGCTCAGTTCTGTCACTAATTGAGACACTGTCATAAAGCGTGAGATTGTCTCATCATTGAGTGATGTGAAATTTAAGTTGCGTAAAGCTGTCTCCACAAGGGGTATCCTCTCTTGCAGAGTTTGATTTTTAGTTGCTGTCTTTAGCTGGCGCACTCTAGTGAGTGCTGTCTCTCTGAGAGAATTGAGACGACCAAGGAACTTCTCCTCCTGACCGTTCTCAATGCTGAAGATGTAATCTTGGATCAGCTTTGTCTGATCCACATTGAGCTTGCCTGCATATTTCTCATTGAACTTCTCGTTCATGAGCTTGACGACAAGATTATCAACTTCAGGTGTAGGTGCATCGAGATCAACAGGAAGCTCTTTCTTCTCAGCGAGAAGCCAGTGGACAACTTGTCCCTCGAGCATCACCATCTTCGTTAGATCAGAGCGATCACCTGCGCACCACTCGTTCAGGAGATTTTGCACAGTTGCGTAGAAACGATAGTCAGGTATTCTTCTTTGATAAAAATCGTCATCTCTTAAGTTGTGATTGATCTCTCTGATCAGGAGCGACTTCTCGTGATCAAGTTTGCGCATATCTGCTCTGCGAGCTGCTGATTTGGCTTCAGCAAGGACGGCAGCAGCTACAGGTGTGTCACTCACAGTTGACTTGACAAGCGCGTTGAAGAGCCTGTATTCCTTGTAGAGCTCAGTTGACTTATCATAGTACTTCTCAATGATGTCAAGAGCTCTTTGTGCTCTCGTCTTATCGTTCTCAACTATTGCTGCTGATACTGAGCGCAGTAGCAGCTCATAGATGATACCGACATTTCGCTTCTTGTTGTGCTGGATGTTCATTCGTCCTCCTCTGTCGTATTGCTAGACGCAGAGATCTGCCTATTAAATATATTCTTACGTCGCATTGAACCTAAAACACTGTGTATCTCTGACATTCTTGTATCGTTGAAGGTGTAGTCATCATCTGGGTCGACGTCGTCATCAATCTCCTTAAGAACATCCTTAAATGGATTGATTAGATCGTTCTTTGCACCAAATGGGTGTGCAATCGAGTCAGTTTGATCACTCTTGTCGTGACTGACCATTGCATTGTGATCAGACATGTTGTGCAGGTGGCCGCGGCGCTTCCTCTTTGCATTGTAGCGATCACGATCTGCCTTTGTCTTTCCCTCGATCCTCTCACCGAGCAGCTTGCGTCCTATCGCGTCAACTGTGTTCTGCGCCTTGATGGGAGCACTTTCATCGTTGATTGACAAGTTAGACAGGTCAAAATCTGGCTCTGCTAGAATTCCTAAGCCGCGCTTGTTTGTATTTGAAGAAGCCGTCTCAGGACCAGGCGCTGTAGGTGCTGCTGGAGGTGTCTCACCACCGGCGGGTGGCGTTGGCTCTGCAGCAGGCGCTTCAGGCTCAGATGCGAATGGGCTTGTTGGAATACCTGCAGCCATTGATGACATGTCAGGAGCTGTAGATTTGTCTTCAGGCAGCTTGACTGCTTCGACCTTGAGCTCCATCTCCTTGTCCTTGATGATACCCTTCTCAATGGCGTCAATCTCTTCATCAGTCATCTGGAAGATCTTCTTACGAACCCAGCGCTTGTCGACAAGGTTAGGAATGCCGTTGGCAGATCCTGCAATCTGGAACTTGGTGTTGTAGAGCTCAAGCTTCTGCTGCTGTGCAATCGTTGAAGGATTTGTCAGCTTAAGGTCAAAGTCAAGGAGGTCAGGTCCGTCAAATCCGTTGGAATGCAAGTGGATGATGGCGATCTTATTGAGCTCGGACACGATTGTGCGCTGGATGCGAGCAATTGTGCGAGAAAACCTGATGTCTTCCTGTGACAGTGTCGCCTTTGCACCCAAGCCTTCATCGTAGCCGAGATAGGCCTTTGGGATCTTCAACGCAGCGAACATCTTCTTCTGGATGTACTGCACGTCCTCAATTGCTGCTGCATTTGCGCCACCAGCGAGTGGCTCAATCTTTGTGCCCGATTGACCGCCGCGCACAGGAATGAAGTAATCCTCGTCTACTGACAGTGGATTGTATCTCAGGTCGACGCGTCCTGTCTGCTTATCAACAACTTGGCTCTTCTTGAGCTGTGCTTGAGCCTGCTCCATGTAATTTGCGATGTCTTCAGGTGGTACGTTACCCACGTCAATGTAGAATACGCGACGATCTGGTGCACGGACAACGCGGTAGACAAGCATCGCGTCCTCGACGAGGATCAGCTGACGCCAGATACGACGTGCTGCTTCAAGAACTGATGAGCCGTAAGGCAAGAATGCATCATTACCTAGAATTCTAAAGTGTGACACCTGCCAGTTCTCAAGAACTTGATTTCCCTGCGTCAACCATCGGAAGCGCACGGCCATTGGGTCGTCCTTATCATACCCTTCTTCGCGCTCAATCTCATTGACTGGAATTGGGTAGACGTTGATGACACCTTGATCAGGTGAAACGTCGTTGAAGAGGAAGAAGTCACCGTACTTGCACATGTTGCGTGCCCAAGCTGTCAAGTTGAAGTTGACATTGAGCGTGTCGTAGAAGAGCTCATTAAGCAGCTTGTGGACGACAGGATTTTCTGAGTGGATGTGGAGGACATTGCCCTTCTCATCGGGTGAGATTGTCTCCTCAGAGTAGATGTCAAGTGCCGATGCAATCTCTGGTGTGTACTCCATCTCTTGGAAGTCAGAGTACCTTGCCATACGGTCATAAGAACCGTATGCACTCATCGCTGAGCTGTAGACGTAGCTCTGAGCTTTTCTAAACTGCTCAAATGCTGAGGTTGACTTTGTTGAAGGAGTGACTTCTCTCACTCTTCTCTTAATGACTGGGCCGCTCCTGAAGAGCTTAGTGAGCCTATTAAAGAGGTTACTATCTTGCGCCATTTATTCTCCTAGTTCTTATACACCCACGCGAACTCAGGAGGTATCCCCATCGGCCGCGAGTGTCCGCGCAGCACGCGATCTCGGTTTGTCTCTTGTTGGTGTTTGTTTGATATTACGTCGTTTGAGGCACCATTAAATTGCTTGTTCTTAAAACCCATCGCGGCAAGCATTGCATTGTTTAACTTATCTGAGTCCTTACCATAGTCATTTGATGCATCATAGAGCCAAGTTCCGATGGCGAGCGAGAGAATAAGATCGTCGTTCTCTCCCTTCATTGCCTGTGCTTTGTTCTCATTCCAGACAAATGTCTTCAACTCTTCATAGAAACGAGACGAGTATATTAGAAGCTGTTTGTTTCTGATGACCTCTTCGAGCTTTGTGAGGATCTGGTTTCTTGACTTGCCGCTCGTTGTAAAACCTGCCAGCTCTGTCTCAGCAGGTGGAACATAGTCGCCGATGTAGACAGACTTGTTCTTGTTATAGTACATCTTTGGGTAGCCTAGATCTTTAAGCTTGACTATGGTTGCATATCCAAATGAGTTATTCTCAGGGCACATTAGCGCCTTATTGTACAGCAAACCATACTCATTTAAGAGTTCACCAAACTTATCTGGTGCAATCTTACCCTTGTACTCAGCGACTACTTCACCTTCAGTGCAATCGATGACGTGAAAAGTTGAGTAATCTTTCCCATCGCCTCTTGCAACGTCAGCAGAGACGATGTACTTGTGCTCTGACAGCGCGTGTTTCCAGATCCAGACATTTCTATCTGGCCCGCCGCGATCAATTGGAGGTCGTATAATCTTGCTAATCCACTTGATGTCGTCGTCATTGAGGAACGTCTCACCTGACGCAGCGAAGTCACACAAGTACTCCTGAGCGATCTCTTTAGCGGATAGATTTCTTGTCTCTTTCTCGAACCACGCCTGATCACGTTCAGGATGAACGTCCCAGTTCAGCCTGATGGCCTTAAATTCGTTTAAGCCCGACTCAGCCTCAGTGAAAAGCTTGTAGTATTGTCCACCCACACCGTTAGGTGTTGAAAGCACAATAGCACGACCACCAGTTGAGATCGTTGGATATAAGCCTGTCCATAGCTCATCAAAGTTTCTAACGAATGCTGCCTCGTCGATGATCAGCAGCGACAACGACTCAGAACGACCTGCGTCTTCTGATGTGGGAACAGCCTTGATCGAAGATCCATGACTAAATTCGATCATCTGCCGGTTGTTGAGAGTGATCTGCGGGAGCACCATCCACGGCGGAAGGTTACTCACCATTGTCTTCACTTTCTTAATGAAGTTCTGGGCAACACCCAGCTTAGTTGCGATGATGAGGATATTCTTGTCTTTCTGGAAGAGCGCAAGCCAAACAGAATATGCAGCAACAAGAGTTGACAAGCCAAGCTGCCTGCTCTTGACAATGACTGTAAATCGATTTTCTATGAAGTCATTGACGCAGTCATCTTGAAATGGGAACGTCTTAAATGGGATCGTTCCCTTAGTTGGATGCTGGATCTTTACGTAGTTATTGAAAAAATACGCCGGATCTTTGCCACAGCGTATAATCTCAGATACTTGTCTTGACTTGTTGCTCGTGTTCATACATCGATTTCATATGTCGTATTAAATCTATAGTATGCAACTTTACGTGGATTGTAAGGTGACATACTGATCAGCTCGATGCCGTTGTCAGACGTCTTCTTCTTGAGATTGAGTGTCTTACCTTCAATTCTCTTGAAATCTTTCTCAACTTGATCAATCGACTTCTTAGTAAGCTGAACTGCAGCGCGCTCCAGCTCTTTTGACTGCTCTCTCATGGATTGCTCGGAAGCAAAGTGAACCAGCGTTGTGTACTTAACGATGAGAGAGTTGCCTTGGAGCGTCATCTTTATTGACACCGTCGGTGCATTTGTTGTTGAGCTTTTACCGAAAGTTGTGTCGATAAGCTGCCCGAGTGTATTTACTTGTTGCATTGAAAGCATGCGACTATCCTCTTAGTATATCTATTTCGTTAAGTATGTGCGATCTTCTATTAATAATTTCAGCATCCACTTCATCTCTGTTAGGACGCCATCCCATCAACCATTGTGAGCGGTTCGTCTCGGCCCACTTCATGCCACACTCCGTGCAGCACTGAAACAGCCTGTGGTAGTCAACATCATCTTGCCCAACCATCACTGTCTCACAGACAAGACAGAATAACGGAGTGACATCAGGAGTATCTGACACTTGCGCCTCCGTCGATCCAGTTGATCTCAACAAAGTTGTCAACTGCATCCTTGATTGCATCTACGTGTGAGATGATGAGGATCTGGTTGAAGTGCTTCTTCAGCGACCGCAGCAGGCGCGAGCATGCTTCAAGATTGGTGTCATCAAGTGCGCCAAACCCTTCGTCAATGATGAAGATGTTGGATTTAGGCAAAGATGACATATTAATGAGAGCAACTCTTGTCGCAATTGCAGAGATCATCTTTTCCATTCCCGATCCTAGCTCAATTATCCGTCGCTTGTCACCGTAGTTAATGTAAACTTCAAGTGAGTTCGACTCCTCATCAACCTCAAGCTCGACTGTGAAATTGCAGACACCGAGTAGAATGTTCTGGATCTCAGCATTGACAAGAGGAAGTAGTTTAGAGATTAGGCGAGAAGGGAGGCCCTTCTTTGACATGGCGACGTTGAACAACTCAAAGATCTCGAGGTCAGCAAGATCTCGCTCAAGCGTCTCCTTCTCACTCTGGAGCGTTGTGATCGATGTCTCATGAGCACCGACGTTCTTTGCATTTGTGAGCTGCAATTTACGTGTCTTCTCAAGCTCTTCTTCTACTTCCTTGATGCTGTCATAGACACCGCATAGGCTGTCTGAGTCGTTGACTACCGCACTTAGACGATCGATCTCAAGATTACATGTAGCAAGATCTACATTGACAGTTTTAAGTGATGCCTCTGCATGCTCGATCTTCATATCAAGCTTGCTAACATCAAACTGGAGTGTTCGCTCTTCCTGGAGCATTACGTCGTATTTCTTGACCTTTTCGTCAAGATTTTGCTCGGCTATTTCGTTAATATCAGCTTGAAGCTGCTTGATGTACTTCCGCTGCTCTTCAACTTCTAGCTGCTCCTGGCCAATCTTTGACTTGCTCTCAAACGCCTTCTTGATGAATGGACACGTTGGAAATTCGTCGCCGCATGGAACAGTCGATAGAATTCCAACATCTTCATTCAGCCTTCCTAGAGATTTAAGGTGCTGTTGTAGCTCTCTATTTGCAGCTTCGAGCTTTGTCTCTAGCGACCTTTGTGATTGAACTTTCTGTCGAAGCTCATCAATAGGAAACTTTTCCTTCAGTGCACTGAACTTCTCAAGGCGAACTGTATGCTTAGCGCGCAGTGCGGAGGCATCCTCAATTTGAGATGTATACTCCTTATGCTTCTCAGCAAGACGATCCCTGCGCTGCTCGAGTTCACGCAGCTTGACAGCTGCCTCGACTGATGTATCACCATTGATAATGACACGTAGATCTGCTAACTTCCTAGTAAGATCACTGTGTGCATTGTCAAGTTCAGAAGTTTTCTCTCTCTCAACTGCAAGCATCTTTACAGCATCAGAAATTTTTGCATCAATCTGCTGCTTGTCTCGGCGACCTCTAAACGAGGCACGGAGAGGTACAAGATCCTCTCGTGACCGCTCATAAAGTGAGTCAAAGATGTCAAGATTAAGAAACTTTCCAATGATCTGCTTGCGGGCTGTCGACTTCTCCTCAAAGAACTTATTGAGGTTTCCTTGAGCTGCAAGCGATGTCATGAAGAAGTCATCTGCAGTTCCAATTAGCTGTCGCAGCACCTTCTCTGTCTCACGACGCTGTTCATCTGAGACGTCACTTAGCTGCATATCAGTGTCGAGTTTAGTGATGCCTAGCGTCGTGTTGACGTTGACGTCACCCTTCTTATTGACTGTCTTCTTAGTTCTGCGAGAAATCTTGTACTTGTCACCCTTGACTGTAATGTCTGCTTCAGCATCACATGTGTCCTCCTTGTCATTGATGATGTGGAGGTTCTTGAGAGATCCTCTATCTGAGGTGTTGAAGAGACAGTAGACAAGGCTGCCAATGATGGATGACTTTCCAGCACGGTTCTTGCCAAAGATGCCTGTGATGCCAGATGACTTGGTAAAGTCAATCTCGTTATCACCGCGGAATGCAAACGTGTTCCTAAAAGCCAGCTTGTCAAGTGACCAGCTGTAGTTTCGATCCTCATCACCACCCAAATCAAGTGACTTCATGTACCTGTCGACGATTGCATCAACACGCTCAAACTTGTCTTTTGGCAACGCTGAGTCGCTGTAGAAGTCACGGATCAACTCTTTGATTGTGCTAGGCTGCCTGAGATCTGTGACGGGTGTTCCGCTTGTCTTTGCCAGGCTTTTGCCAGCGTCTAGATCTGCGATCTTATAGACAATCTCTTTAGGTGACTTCTCAGCTTGCAGCTTCGATTCAATGAGGTGCAGCGTTGTAGGTGGCACCGGAACATCGGAGCCAATGCGGACACGTGCACCCGTAGGAGCGCTATCGATCATCTGGTAAGTTTCATCAAGATCACCGCGGTAACCGATCGTTACAAATGGTGAGTCGTTGATGATGTGGATGAACTTACAGCTGTAATCAACTGATGACTTAATATCCCACAGCAGGCAGCCCTTGATGACATCCTCACCGTAATCCTGCTGGATGAACGACCCAGGATAGGAGATGACACCGTTGCCTGTGACATTTTGACGCTTGTGAATGTCACCCAGGAATGTGTAGTCAAACTCATCAAAGAAGCTTGCTGTCACTTCACCGTTGATCTTCCAGTCGGAGTCAGTCGATGACCCACGAACGGCACCGTGGAAGCAAGCGATGTTGATCTCACCCTTGACAGGCTTGACATCGTCCCACCCCTCCTCGTCAAAGCACGAAAAGACGCACCAGTTGATGCCAGGCAGGCCCGTCGGATAGACACCCGACTTCTTGTACAAGTAGATGCGCTTGTTTCCCAGCGCGTTGATGATGGGTGTGATCGCATCTTGTCGGCTCTTGTTGTGGATGAGACCGTCATGATTACCCAGGATCATGTGGACAGGCGCGATCTCTGCCATCGTCTCAAAGCACCAAGTCAGAATATCAATCAGCTCTGGTGTGATGCCCTGTGTCTTGGAGTGAACGATGTCGCCACCGACGAAGAAGACATCAGGCTTCTCCTTTCGAGCGATGTCGAACAATCTAGTGAAACACTTCCTATACTCGTCATGTCGAGACAGGCCTCTAAAATGGATGTCTGAGATATGGAACGCTTTCATATGTTCTAATCTTAGACAAGAAAAGCTAGATTTATATTTTAGTTCCTAAAGGCTTTGAGCTTGTTGCTGAAGTGCTCGATCTCAGCAATCATCTCGTCGCTTATCTGGTCGGCATCATCGTACTGGTCGTACACACCAATCGCATCTTCGATGATCTCATAGAGGCTTCTCTTGAAGAGCGCAGTTGCTGTGATTGTTCCGCTCTTCTTGCCGCCGCAGCCTCCCGGTGCTCCACCGCAACCGCAACCGCAGTCGCCGCCTTCATCTACTGTCTCGTCGCCTACGTCACCAACGGGCGAGTCGTCTTGTGGGGTCTGCTTTGTGAAGAGTGCATCATCTGCGAGCACATCGGCCATCTCTTTGAGAATGAATCGACGAAGTTTTAGATTACTAGGCATGCAGTTAAATATCTGCTATAGAATAGATCCACTTGATATCTTGCTAATTTTGTGCAGCATGCTGATCTTTGGATGCCACGCTTTTGCATCTGCTATACACTGCTTAGCAACGTCACGCGGCATCTCACCGATGTCTTTAAAACCTGTGATGTCTGCTTGACGGACCTCGACGCCGAACTTGTACAGATCACCTGCAATCTTATGCATCTTATCCTCAACGTCGGGGTCGAGTGCCAACGTCACCGGAATATTGTTTGCCACAATCTTGGCAAAAAGTGCTGCTGATTGCGGTAGGTACGATCCAAGTATTGGGATTGCATTCTGACCAACGTTGATCGCATCAAAGACGCCCTCGACGATCACGACGGGCTTTGACCAATCAACCATTAAATCGTTGAAGATGATCTCTGTCTTGTTTGCTTTTGAATTGACATAGCGAGGTTTTGTGTCCTTATCAATCGAACGTGAGACGTAGTAGTTAAGATCACCATCAGAGTCAAATGAGGGTATGATGACGCGTCTTGTAAAGCTATTCTCACTGCTGACACACATCTTCCAATACCACAGGTCGCGCTCAGTTAGGCCGCGCCGCATCAGATAGTTGTATGTCGCTCTGAAATTAGGGTTCTTAGAGTTTGCCACGAGTGCAACAGGTTGCAAACCGTCAGGCAGTGTCACAACCTCTACAACAGGAACCTCAGATGCGTCATCGTCACTAATGCCGAAATGCTCTCTAAAAGCGACAACAACTTCGGGTGAGTAGTACTGCTTAAAGAGCGATCGAAGATTTCCACCTTTGACACCACATACCCAGCAGTGGTACTTCCACGTCTCAACGTTGATCGACAGCTTCTTCTTGTCAGGTGTCTTACAGTTTGGGCACGGAACAGCACAATCGTTGCCGTCTCGTGAAACTTGGATGTCACGAAATATGCCGCGCAGAAATCTTATCTTCTCGGTCGAAGTGACAGTCGTCATATCTTAATAGTAAGATACGTCTACTCTTTGTTCAACCAGCCTGCTCGAGCCAGCACATATGCATCTGACATATCATAGCACGATGTCTGGACGCCACCCGTCTTTGTGGTGGGCCACTCAATGTCAATTTGAGGTTTGACGAACTCGAAGATCTGCTGCTTCGTGGACACTTCTGACTTTCGGTCAAGCTTGATACCCAGCTTCGACCTTGCTGACGTGGCATTGAGAAAGACGGGTTTTGTCTTGCAAACTTCGTAAGAGATCAGAGACGCTGCGCCATTAAAACGAGCGAGTGTATTGATCGTCTTAGCAGATGACATGCCTGGCCGGAATGCTTGCAAGTTCTCCTCGATGCAGATCTTCTTGATGCCCACATGCCTTGCAAAAACTGCCGAGAGTGCGGTCCTATAAGCATCACACTTATCGAAGAAGTCATCAAGCTTGTCAAGCTTAAAATTTCCTACCTCAACTACTCTGCCCACATCTGTCGTCACAATCGCGTAGCCTGTGCATGACGTCGAGATGTCGAGGCCGAGGATCGTATCACATGTCGTACTTAATTCTAAAGAGAAACTCTTCATCGGGCCTCTTGAGCACTGGTTGTGCCAGGTTCGCTCTCATAATAACGTTAAAGTTGTCGTCGTGAATATTGATGCCCGTGATGTACACGAAGTTATCTGCCGTTTCATTCTGTTCATTTGTAGGTGGGAATGATAGGTAACTCGGATTAGATGATGAGTTGATCTCTCCAGCTGGACAAATAACATCGATAGTATATGTGTGGATATTCTGCGACCCATTGAACGAGACAGAGAAATTGTCCTTACCGAAGTAGTAGAGGTGAGGTGACTTGATGATCGCAAGACCCTCATCGTAGAAGAGGTTACCTACAGTCGCCCAAGTGGGCGGAGGTGTGACTGCATCTGCGCGGTAGAGACCCCCAAAGCCGTTATCCTTAAGCGTGATGTTAATCTTATCACCCGAGCCTGTCAGTGCTGTAGATGATAATGTAAATGACTGCGGGAATATCTGATTACCGTAATAGAGATTGCTAACTTGATAGATCGTCGACAGGTTGCTTGATCTATCAGCAAATGATGACGTTGTGTTAAAAGAAAAGAGTGATGTGACTGTCCCTTGATAACCGCGCGAGAAGAGGCTGTAGTAGCTCGTGTCAAAATTGAAGTTTGTTGGAGTTAAATAATTTTCAATTCCTGACCTTGCTATCGATCCCGTTCCCTGCGATGTAGGTTCAAGTGTTGTGTCTATGTTAGACAGTGATATGCTGTCTTTTACTTCATCTATTCCAAGTGAAAATTGTCTATATAAACCTTCTGCTGTGTCTGTTATCAAGCTTATAGACGGCGAGATGAAGCCATTGTCACATGGCAAAATTGTGTACGCACGCTTAGCAAAAGCAGGATCTTTGAGCAAGTGATCGACAGCAAATGTGTCAACAACGGTTGTATTGAGCGATCCTGTTAGGCGATAAAGGCGCGGTGCGTAGTTTAACCCACTTGATGCAAATTGAGCTGGTGAACTTGAAACTTGATCAAATAGAAAATTTTGAAGATTAGGAGAAAAAACTTGACAAGCAAAAGCAAGTGGTATGTTGAAAGGCGTAACATTTAACTTTGCGGCGGGCTTACCTGCTATCTCACTTAATTTACCTATTGGTGTGACAAAATCTTCCTGCTGTTTTACAGCGTAGTTTGTAAAAAAGGGAGGCAAGTAAAAAATCAATCCAGAAGTACTGGCGGTGGCGCCATTTGTTCTGTAGTAACTAACTTCTGTATCTGTCAAAACTCTATTGAAAATTTTAACTTCATGTATTTCGGCATTGAGTGGGCTTGAAAACGTGAAACCTGCTGGGTCGCTTGTGCCTCCGTCGAGTTGCGTTACACCTTCACCTGTTGTTGTGTTAGCAACTACGCTGTTGAAGAACTTTGCCGTCGTATCACTTCCAACATACTGATTTCCCAAGATCAATGTTTCTACATTTGCTGTGTCTGTAATTGAGCTGCTTGGGTAGTAGAAAGAAGATGTCGTAGCATCAATTGTGAAAGATCCTGATCCGTTGTTGTATGATGCGCCCCAACGAATTGAAACATGATGCCAGTTGTTATGCTTTAAGAGATTATCATCGCTGACGTAGATTAAATCTTGCGGATATGATCTTGAACCATTTGCCTGCGTAACATCAATACTGTTAAGTGGCACATTCGCACTGTGCTGAAAGCCTACTGCAAGACGAAATTGATCAACTTGACCGTCTGCATTCTTGTGTGATCCTGTGTGTAGTGACACACAAATTGATGACGACATGTGCAGGATAGCACCTGCATTAAAGCTAATACCTGCGTCTGCTAAATACCTCGGATTGATGTAAAAATCAAAGCTAAAAGCATCTGTCAGTGTGTATTGGTCATCAATGTTTGGATAGATGATTGCGCTATCACTAGGCACCGTCGATGCTGTGAAGAAGTTGATCGTGTGGTAGTTCTTATAAGAGTAGTCACAATCTGCGTAGACAGATCGGTACTGTGGCATCATGACATTCTTGATGATGCTTTTAGTGAATGAGTTGCGATCAAATTCGATCGACTGTGTTATACGCTGCACCGGGATGACGATGTCATTTTTCCTACTCTCAGCTAGGAGATTTACAAGACGAATGTACTCATCTAGCAGAGCAGGACGATCTGTAGTGTTAGCAATTATGTCCTGCCTCAGTGACTCGATGTATGCAGGTCCTGTAGGATCTTCTACAAACGTCGTCGTTCCTCTAGTGCCTATGGCAATTTCTTCCTTAAGATAGGCACTCGGCCGTTCTATCAACCGAACTGATCCTGTGATCCCGCTTGAAGACGACACAAACTCAGCGCGTGGCCGCAGTGTGAGAGAGAACGTGTCGAAGTTCTCAGGCTGCAGCTTGATGAATGACATGTACCCCTCTTTTTACCTTTATAACTATAAACATGTTTTATTATCCTTAAATTCATCGCCTCGAGCGTGCGTCAATCCTAAATCGGCTTCGGTTACGATCCTGTAGCTAATTCCCAGGTCATTGCAAAATTTTATTGCTGCACTTGTCTTTACAGACACTTCATCAGATGAAACCAGAGTGCAAGGTTTCACTTCAATAATCTCTTTTTTACCATCGCGATATTCTACTAAGAAATCTGGAATGTAGTTCTTTCGTCTTTCATCATGTGTGTAGGGTATCTTTAATGGTTCGGATGTAAATGTTACTACATCGTTGTCATTATCAAGTTGCCTTGCAAAAACACTTTCGTAAGATGACCGCAGAAAAATTCTGCCTGCTTTCTTAGATACGTACCACTCTGTCTTAAAGCCCGTATGTGTCCAAAGACCGTCGACAATCTTTTGAGAGATGGCATCTGATACTTTTTCAGAATTTCTTTTGACACGATCGTCTGTATAAGCTGTCAATCCGCTGTTCCAAGCAGGTTTTCCAAACCTGTGATTTGCTGCACCTCTACAATGATAGAATGCATTTCTTTCACCTAAATTTGCGCATGATTTAGAGCAAAATCGTCGAGCTCTATTGATAAACGTCGTCTCAAAATTGCTTCCGCAGCCTTCGCAAGAAATGATTATAGGCCCATCAGGTCTCTGATAAAGATGATCGTAAGCACATTTCTGTGTGCAAAATCTAGCATCTTCTGCTCTAAACTTTATGACATCAAATTCCGTGCCGCAGTGCTCGCACGTCTTCGTGACGCGTTGGCGTTTTGTTCCGGAGTTGGAGCAAGCTTTTGAGCAATATTTTGAGCTTCTCGATCTATAGGGAACCTGCCAGATCTTTTGGCAGAACTGGCAGGTGACTTGAACTGGTGCAAATTTCGTCATGATGCGCTCTATAGATTAAATATAACGCGCACTTTAAAAGAGAAGAACGACAAAAAAGATTTAAAAATCTAATCTTACTCTAAATGTCAAATCCTTCTCATCATTCTTCTCGATTGGACGACTCATCTTGGCAACTGCCAGCAAGTTATCGTTTGCATCGTAGAGACCCACCGTTGTGATGTAGCTGAATGTTCGATCAGACGTAGGATCATCGATGACAATGATATTACCGTCTGCGTCAGTGAAAGTGGGATTTGACGAGTAGTTGAACTCATCCGACGTGGCACGACAGAACACCAAGGTTGAATTGATGTTGGTGACATTCTGGAACGTCAGCGCTGTGAGAGAGCCAGAGCTAAATCTGCAGGATGCAAGATGGTCAACGATGTCATCGATCGATCCTGATACAAAGAAATCAGGGATAAATTTGGCATTTGGATTTCCACTTGCACTTCCAATTACTGCTGTACCGCCTGATGACATAGCGTCAATTGTTCCCGACACATGTTGCGTCCCTGATAGAACCTTCTTGGCGTCTAGAACTATGATGCCTTGATCGTAGAAGAGATTACCTACGACATTAGATGACAGCGTGGAGAATGCAATATCGCCAACTTGGCCACCGAAACCAAACTGCGTCCCTTGTCCTGCATCTGTCAAAATGGCTGATCCTGACGTTGATGTTCTATCAATATTTGAATAGGCAGGCTGACCTGACGTTGTACTATCAACGACGCCAGTCGTGTAGAACTGCATCGCAAATGTCTGTGGTTTGACGCGGTCACGTGCGAATAGGCGCTTGATGTTGACGAATATTGCCTCGTCAATGTAGTCAGTTGTTGCAGGATTGCTGAACGGTGCCGAGAATTGAGCATCTGCATCACCGAGCAGTGTCTGTGCGAACTGTCGGTAGACGTTGATCTTCTCTCTCATCATCAATGACTGTGATGGGAAAAGAAGCTTGCCTGCCGAATCGACGCCAGTTGTGCTACCAGCAACTGTTGAGCTACCTGAGAAGAGGCCTACTGTTAGGTCAAGCACCTCATTTGCCGTCTGAAGAGTGTAATCCTGGTCGAAAACTGTCTGAAACAGCGACGATGTGACGCCAGGCCCTATACCGCCTGTGACGAACACTTGATACTTCTTGCGCGTATCTGAGCTCGAGATGTCGTTCTGGATGACGTCGACCAGCTGGTTGAGCGCTGATCTGCTAGTCTTGATATCTGCAGCAGTTATCTCTTTAAATGTGGGCATTTTTTATCCTAGCTGATCCTTACTTCAAATTCTTTGACGGCACCAGAGTTGATGCCTGTAATACGAACGTATGTTCTAACAACATTGAGGCCACTTGACTTGTATGTGTCGAACAGTGTCTGAGAGAATGTCTTGAGGCGCAGCGTGAACTGTCCGGATGCTTCACTTGCGCTTGACAGTGCTGACGACCTGTCAACAAGGTAGGTTGCATTGTTGCTTGCATCAACTGAGTCGGGCACGAGGTTCTGGAGGCCTAGGAAAAGGTCGTTGACTCGAACTTCAAATGCATTATCAATGAGCTCAGGTGAGACAAAGTTACCTTGCGTGATCGACTGCTTAACAGTGATCGTGAGGGATGGGTTCTGTGTGAGGCGTGAGATCGACACGACATTAGAATTAACGATCGCTGATCCGTAATCAAGTGTGAGGGATGGGAGCAATGTCAAGGCAGGATTTGAGATGCTTACCAGCTTGTACTTGAGCGCAATGTTTGCATTAGTTGAAGCTTCAAACACTGGTGTGTTCTTCTCGATCTTGTCTTTTCCAACAAGACGACCGTACTGCTGTATGACCGTGTAGTCAACTTCATTGTCAGCTAGTGCGAACTTAACGATGTTGAAACTACCATCATTTCTCGCGAGAAACTGTCGACCCAGGTCAGTTAAAACTGCGTCAACGATGATGTTGTTTGTTGTTTGATTGAGAAAACCCATTTGTACACCTGTTTCTAAATATTCTTTGCTTGAAGTTATAAGTTAAATATTACGTGGGCCTAAAGACACGGGCTGTCGAAGGCGTGATAACTGGAGGTTCAACATAACTATCGTTGATCTTAATATCAAGCGTTTGGCTCTGCTGGAAGTCAGTATTAACAACAAGTAGTTTATAACTGTTATCATCGCCGCGATTATTGTTGAAGACAACGTGCTCTTGATCATCGCCAGTTGCATCTGTGATGCTGATGTACTCAGGATCAAAATAAATGTTGAGGCGTGTGTAGCCTGACATCTTCATGGTATCGACAAATGTGTCACGGTTAAGAAAAATGTTAGGGTATGGCTTAGGCGCATCGGATCTAGAGATGACACGCGTGTTAATCCTATTGCGGTATCTATCGTAAGATGCTTCAAGCTGCACTGAGTAGTTAGACGTGTAGCCGTGCGCGTCGATGGCACACACTGCATAGATGAACCTACTGTTCTTAGTGAACTCTGTGTCTCTGTGCAGCGTAGTGGGTAGCAAGCTACGTGTTATCAGGCGTTCTGGTACACGCTCTGGATCTGGTGTCTTGACAACTGAGTCGTCAAAATCGTACATTCTAAGTAACTGAAATGGCTCAGAAGTCGAGCTTCTCCGAAAAACTTGAATTTTCTTAATGTCAGCTTGCAAGTTGATGGGAAAATTCCACGTAATGTTTAAGCCTGTATTGTCAGCTCGATATCTAAATGCGAGATCAACGGGTGGAGGAGGTGCAATGTACTCTTCGCAGACGACGGATGCATCTGATCCTCTTGATGCAAACAGGGCATACCTGGTCACAACTTTATCTTCTTCGGTTCCAAATGCTGTTGTCACTTGCTGGTTCATCTGAAACTGACATGCATACAGAGAGATCACTCTGTACTTGTAACTTCTTCCGTATGCGATCTCAGGATCGATGAACGAAGTTGTATTTGGATTGAGATCAAGCTTCTCACTAAAGATGTCGACTGTTCCATCGTCACGTGTGCCAAACTTTTGAATGATGTAGCCGATTAAATTATTCTTGAGTGTCGGTGAGACAATGACAGCATCATCAATAAAATTAAAATCTGCTTCATAGTCAGATGTTCTGAGAACGTATGGCCTGCTCCCAGCAACAGATTGATCTTCCACTTCATTCAATTCCGTTTGTGTACTAGAGATCTCATCTGCATAAACATTCTTCGGTGAGCTTAGGCTGGCATCTGCAACTGTTCCTGCAACAGTAGGTAGAAAAGAAAAGCCAAACTCAAGCCCACGTAGTGTCTCTTCAACAGCACTAACTTTGATTTGACGCATATCAGACACTGCGTATCTGTATCCGTCGGGCTGTATGCTATTCACGACGGCATCAAGAATTCTTCTTGATGCGCTGCTAGTTTCTTGATCTTGGAGAGCAGTGATTGACCCTGACAGGATACGGTAAATTGTCTTGTCCAGCGTTGTGTCAATAATGCTGACACCTACTCTTCCAAACACATTAAGCGCAGCTTCTCGAGCAACATTTCCCTTTATATCTGTTCTACTAATTGATAAGTTTCTATCAATTGCGACAGGAGGCTTTGTGATGGTTATTCTGTTAAATCTGGGATAGACAGCGTTGCGTCCATAAAACGCTCTGAGTGTTTCATTTTGTATGTTCGATGTACCGATATTATCTGTATACGTTGATGTTGTTAGATCAACGTCGGTCGATGTAAAACCGACGCTACCGTACACATTAGACGTCTCGTTAGTACGCTCATCGGACGTAAAAAAGTTGTAGACGAACTTTGCTTCTATGCTGCTGACTTCGGGAAGATCAACTAACAAAGCAGGTTTTGATATGACTGTCTCGGTCATCTGTTATTACCTCCTAGGCGTCCACCAAATCGATTGCTTGTCTCTACGACAGCATTTATTCCTACACTATCAATGCCTTGTGACCTAACATCTGTTTCCACAAATGTTGTCAAAGCATTCTGGAGCGCATTTGAGTAGCTTCTACGTGTTGTTGCTGCCTCAAATGAGACGGGTGGCTGACTTGCTTCAAGACGAACCTTGGCAACGACATCTAAAAATGCAATGTCTTCTCTGCTGATCTGGAGTTGCTCAATAACTTCACTGACGTCGACAGGTATCACATGTATCCTTTCAAACGTCTTTGACACCATCATTGATGTCTTGTGCTGATCGGGTGCAAGCTGTATTGACCTCGATAGATCGCGAAGTACACGCTCCTTGTTGAGCTGGCCTTCCGGTGTATCTGGATAGTTGACTGCAATTCGATCAACTATTGTCGTGTAATTAGCATCCTGTGCAGCATCTGGGTAGCGTCTACCTTGTGGGATGAGATCAAAAACCTCCTCATCAAGTGTTATACCTGCCGTCGTCTTCAACAATAGCTTTGCATAATGGCTCATGAGATGGTTATTGACAATTTTACTATCTCCCAGGATGCTCTCAAGGTCAGTAATTGAGATATCACGATAGTTTCCTGCATCATCAATAATTTTGTACTTTGTAGCACCATAAATCTGACTGTAATTTTTTAGTTCACTTGCTCTAGTGTCAGCTCCACCTGTTTGCTGCGCGCCCTCATTAATAAAGACACGTGTTGAAAATGTGTACCCTTTTGTCACAAACGACTCAAGTGTACGTGTATCTTCTTCATCCTGTGTAACCTGGATGTTCTTAAATACTAGATCAATGCTATAAAGGTGCTCTGATGTTGACACAGTATTTTGATATCTTAGTGTCTCCATTAGGCCCGTTGGCAACCCAACAGCTACTAGGAACTGTCTAGTCACTATGTCGCTAATTGGGTCGTTCAAATCTGGATGAGTTGCGACCGCTGTCTTTGTATTCAATGCTTGACCCACATTGTGATCTATCGCAGTTGGAAGATAAGCTGCACCTCGTAAGAGGTTTGTGTATCGATCAACAATATTTCTCTTAAGAAAAGCTTGCTCTGATTGAATAGCGTTGAGAAGCGACTCAGTGCTCTGGAGCTGATTAGATCGTTGCAGGCGCGCGACATTTTCAACTTTTGTCTTGAAATCTTGAGCCTGATTTTTGATCTGTTGCGCATGATTGACCAAAAGATTTACTAGATCGAGACAAACTTGATTTTGCTGGTTGATCTTTTGAACTATTGAATTGAAGTAGGTGCTCTGTAAGTACCGGACACTATCCTTGAATTTTTGAACTCTATTGCTATTGACAAAATCGGTTGAATTTGCCAGATATTGATTGATAGTTGTATCTAAATCAGAAGGTGATAGTTCGGCATTCTCTATAGAAAGTTTTAGTGCTTTAAATTGATCTGGATAGTACTTGACAGTCATTTTTTGATCAGTGGGTGAGTAATCAACAGTTATATTCATCTCTCTAAAGATGCTTAAGAAGAGATTTAAAATGACAAATGCACGTGCATCTCTAGTAAGTGTCAAACCAAAAGATGTCCTTGCATCAAAAAACCTTTGAAAGTTTCCTATGTCATCAATCAAAACTCTTTCTGTTTCTCTAACAACATTGTGAAATGTTTGAAATGACGAGTCATCATCTTGCATGTAAGAGAACACTGTTGAGTAATTTACGCTTTGTATGACACGCTCTGCTTGTGCACCTAGAATTGTGACATTTCCGTCACCAGTTTCAGCATTTCTTTTACTAAAAATATCATCAGCCAATTTTAGGCGCGCAGCGCTTATTTCTTCTTGATTTAAATCATCATCATTTATCTTCTTATCAAGTGCACATATCAGTCTAAAAAGGCGCGTCATAGTTTTATCATCATTTGCAGCCATGACAAAGCATGCAATTCTGAATGCACTTCCACTGCTGCTTATTTCATCTGTATTGATCTCTGATCCTCGTATAAAACTTAAAAAGTAATCTTTTATCTTGTCAACAATTGCGCTCTGGTTCTGCACTATCGTGTTAAAAACAAGATCGTTGATCTGTCTTGCGTAAAGATCATACTGTTCTGATGAATTCAAGAGATTAGAAAATTCTAGTGATGAGTTTGATCTTGAAAGATCGTCGTAGATTAAGTAATCAATACCTTTGACAACATCAAATTTACCATATCCAATTCCACCCGAGTCGACGGTAACGAGAGCATCACGAAATCTCTGTGATGACGAGGCTCTTGTTTCTGACCGAAAACCTACTACGGCATCAGATGTCTCTAAGATCTCATTAATATTTCTATATCCAATTGACACAACATCACGATCTTCAGAAGTTGCGCGCTCATAATCCTTGATCTGTGTGTACAGCGATGTGTAATTTCCCAGTACATCTAGAGCTGTAACATCTGTTGTACTTCCCGTTATTTCAAATTGCTCGTTTCTTAAACCATGAATTGTTAAATCTCTCTGAATTAGGCGAACAAGGCTTGTAATTTTGTCTGCATTCTTGAATGGTTCAAATCCAAATATTGGGCTGCCATTATCATACAGCTGAACTGATCTAACGTTTGTGTCATCAATTGACACGATTTCAGGTACAATTTTTCTAAGATTTCTAATCTGATTAACATAAAATTCACTCAAGTACCCATCTACTATTCCTTCTTTAGCAGCTGCATAGGGTCCGTTTAAAGAATAATTTTCAGTGAAAGACAGCTCGCCAAATAAGAAATAAAAATATACTGTCTTCAGTATTTGAGCAATTGATTGTGTATTTGTACCAACTTCAAACACATTGATGTTGTAATCTTCATTTATGTTCTTCAAATAATCTGTAATGCTGCTTACACTTCTTAGATAGTCGTAACGTTCTCCAATTAAATTAAACGATCTAAAGTAAGAATTCTGATTTGTGTCAACATTTGCAATATTTAGAAGCCTGATCAGCTTATCTTTCGAAATTGCAGTTTGTAAGCATAGATCTGAATATTGCCTTGCAATCTGCACATTCTGATCATATTGGGTAGTTGTAAGCTGCAGTAATGCCGTGTTTTGATCAAGTGCTGCTTTGACGTCACTCTCAACTGTCTTCTTGACTTCATTATTGAGATCAATAATGAACGGTGTTGTTGTCAATCCAGAGCCTACATCTACAACTTTAGCCGTTCTAGGTGTCGTCAATAGAATTGCTGGATACTGTGACGTCAATCCATGTGAGGCGGTGAGGTAAACATCACGCGATGAAGCATCTAGCAAGTTATAATCTTGATCGTCTTCAAGCATTTGTTGTAGCATGCTTCCATAGTTCTGGCGCTGCTGCACGCTGCCTCGCACTGCGCCTGTTGTTGACCTTGACCCAAAACTCGGCCCTCGCTGGCCCAATCGAGATGCAAGCGCGCCTGCGGCTGTTCCTCTATCATTTATTGTCGGTCCGGGCGACCCAAAACTCGGCCCTCGCTGCGCTAATCGTGCTGTAATGTCTTCAGCTGTTGTTCCTCTGCTGCCTGCTTCTTCTCTTGCTGATTGTGCATCAGAAAATGCATTAGTTGCAGTATCTGCTGTTCTATTGCGCTGTGCTTGAACCTGCAAGTTAGATAATGTACTTCTATAATCATAAGGCATCACACCACCTCGAATTGACGCGTTGTTGTCTCATTTAGCGTTGTTCCATCGTACTTGACAGGAGTGACGACATATGCAATCTGCCCCGTCCTCAACCTCGTCTTGTCATCAAGGAAATTTTGTCGCACACTATCGTCAACGTAGTGACACGTTCCAACGATAGATCTCACGCCGCCCTTGATCGTTGAGATGATAAAGAAGTCGATGACTTTTTGTGCGGTTGTGCTGGTTACATCAAATGATATGAGGCGGCGGCCTTCATCAACTGTGACGAGTTCAAAGTTATTGATATTTGTCGATCCAGCTGTTTGATTTACAGCAAATATATCCGTGATACCTAGACGCCCTTGCAAGAAACCTGATGTGTCGACATCGGTAACTTTTGTGTTGCCATACGACAAAGTTCCCCGCAGCGTAGCCTTCTTGGACAGGAACTTCTGTGTGAAGTTAACTTTTGAAAGTTGTGGTTTTGACGTCAAGTTTGACGACACAATTTGACTTCGCTGGAGAGCATCTCTCGGATTGAAAACACGGGGTGACGTCTTATCTGCACCTATCTCTTCAAAAAGATCAGCTTGGCCTCGTAGGAGGCCCTCAAAGATGTAGACGACATTCTCAGTCGCTGTATCAGTAAAATCTCCAGGTGTCACAACACCCAGATCTTTGATCTCACCTGTGTCGAGCGATACCCTTCTAACATTCACCTTTGTGATGGAAGACAGATCGCCCGACAACTTTAACGTCTCTTCTTCAAAGTAGTTATCAATTCCCTGCTCTTTCGTCGCGTTTAGGATTGCTGTTGTATCACTATCCTTAGTAAGTGTAACAGACACATTGAATGTTGTTGTGGTGCTCGCACCGCTGACATTTACACTCTTCTGCGTAACACTAATTTCCGTGCCTGATGTGTAGTCAGTAACTCTAACCACGGATGTTGTTCTTGCACGCTTAATATTACCGTAAGTGTCCTGCAGGAAGGCAGCATACTCATATGTGCGCTCAGTGTTGACTGTCAAATCTTCAATTGTAGCGATCCCGGCACCTATCTTTAGTGGTGTCTGTATGTTATCCCATTGCTTCTGTTTCTTGTCGATAGATCGACGCACAAACTGGACGTACTTGTAATTTGCAGGAGCACCGAACAGCTCAATGGTCACATTTCCTTTGTTCGCAGTTGCGACAACTGTACCCGCGACAAGTTCATCTCTCACAGACAGCGTTTTACTCTCAAAATTGCCTAGCACAATGCCAGATGTAAGCACAGGCACAGCACGAATGATCTTATTTGTTGTTGACTTGATCGGTAACTTTCTCGTGATTGCCTGCTGGCGCCAATCTGCTGGAAGTGTTCCAACGACCTTGAATGGTGCTTGCTGGGCCACAGACTGATAGGTGGGAACGTCTCGATTGTAGATCCTAATCCCAGTCACTCGAGGATCTTTGTTGAAGACATTGACTTGTGCAGTCGTCTTAGACACAAATTGGACGCCGATCGCTGGAAGCTGACTTGGTACGCTATTTTTGATGAGCTGGCGCGCATGATTAATTGTAAAGTCAATCTTCTGGACAAGGTCACCATTTGCCTTCCTGATCGTGCATATGATGGTAAATTTACCGCTGGGCGGTGTCAAAGATGCTGGGATTCGAAATGTGTGCGGTAGCAGCACGTCTGTTGATACTTTCTGACGCTTCTGTGCTGTTAAAGTTGCAGGAAGGAGGTTGTTCCTGTTGCCCTGGAGTGCTGTTGTTGTGAACGCACCCCCGATGGTGCGCTGCTGCTGTTGTGCTGCACCCATTCCCTTGCGAGCAATCTCAGCATCTTCAACTAGGCTTGCACCCACAATCTGCTTTGCAGGATCTCTGCCTGACAAAGTTAGATTTGAGTACACGTTGACGCCGCTGGACGACGTAGCCTCGGGAGGTGTGTTCTTGATAAGATCAGATGCGATGATCTTTGATACTTGACTAGAGGGCAAGCCTGCAACGGGCTCAAATGTGCTCTCAATGACTGCAAGATCAACAAATCTTGAACCTTGCAGACGAAAACGACTCACTTTCCTTGAGCGTGAGAAAATGTCTGCTCGTCGGGTCGTGATGGTGTTATCTAGCTGTTCTTTATCACGATCATTGACGAAATCTCTTCGGATCCTTTTACCGCCGAGGATCTGGTTGTTGATATCGCTCGTTGTTGCGAAAGTTCTTCCACCAAGAAGCGCGAATGTCTTGCCCACACGCTTGTAAGCAATATCAACACGCATCGTCCTAACATTTGCAGCATAAGCTGCAATCTGGTCGACCAAGAAGCTGACTGTGTACTCATAGAACTGTCTATCGTCAACGGTCACAGTTTTGAGGTCAATGCTTGACTGTGGGAGATCTTTGATGATCGTGATCAGATCGCTGTTGACTGTGTTCATTTACTCCGCCACGATTGTAAAGAGATTGACGAAGGCAGGTGCCTGAAAGTTATCCTCGCTGTCAGCAGCATAAACCTTGCCGACGAAAAATACGCGCTTGAACGGGCGCTGCCTGTCATTCTCATCTTTAAACTCACCAAAGTCAATGCAGTCAAGTTTCTTGAGCATCTCAACACCTGTGCTGTCTGTTGTTGAGCCTTCAAAGATCTGCATGAAGACGTTACTCGCAAGAGATGTCTCAGCAAAGTCAACAGTTATCTTCTCCTTGAGAGAAACTTGAGGATCTGATCCGACAAGATTGCGCATTAGCTCATCATAAGTTAGTGGTTCTACTTCAGAGATTGGCAGGTACGTACCCAAATTTTGCTGGATGTCAGTATCATCTACGTAGACAGGTGCTAAAAACTGAAAATTATCTAGATGAGAGAGTTGACGGTCAATCATGAAAGGATCAAGTGATCCAATCTGACCTACAGGCTGCGTTCCACGAAATGGGACAAAGTTGTTTCTTCGGAAAGTGATAGATCCTGTCGTCAGCTTGAATTGACTGTAGATCTCGTAGGGTAGTGACGTCTGTATGAGTTGCTGCTCAGTCAGACTGTCAAGGATGGATCCGCTGACCAGCTCAAACATGGATGCAAATGAGCTCGTCACAGGTGCATAGTTAACGCGATTGTAAGTTCCCGCTCCGCCTGGTGATGCCAGTGTATCGATAGATGCGGAATAAACTCGGCCATCAGACGAAACTCTTGTCGTACTGCCGTCATAAGGAACCAACAAGCCACTGTCGTCGTTCTCGATGACGATCTGATCCTGGACACGATTGCCTGCTTCAAAGTAGATGTATGAAGATGCATCATCTGAACCACTCACAGCATCTTTTGCGTAGAAAACGTGTCGATCTGTAAAAGATGCGAACTGTGGGACAAATTTTCCTGCAGCGAGCTGGCGACGGCCCTCAACAGTGAGAACGACGTCCATGATGCGTGTTTTTGAATCGAGAATACCAGACATGCTATTCTAATTATAACAGTGTCATCATGTCTTGAAAATGTTGGTGATCGGAATGAAGGGATTATTCTGCGTTGTTGTGTACGGGCCGCGTGAAGTTGATGTTCCAACATCATCAGCAAATGGAAATGTTCCTGTCATGTATGGGCTAAGATTGTTACATTGTGTCAGTGATGCTGACACAGGTATATCAGATGATGACAAGACGAATTTGGCGTATGCGGGCCCTTGTTCTTCAAATCCTCCACTTTTTTTGTAGATGGTTTTGTTGAATATTCTGTAATCTTGTGCCTGCTCAATCATGTCTCTAAAATTACCGTATCGATCGTATCTAAAATAATTCTTTGGTTTCGTGAGGCCGCTGTAAGGAACAACAAAAGAAAACGCGTAAGGTGGAATTCCAAGTGTTACTGTTCTTGGTCCTACTCGGTAATAAGACTTCTCTTCATCTACTAACATAACTTGACGTGTAAATGATCCCGATAGAAATGGTGGGTCATTTGTCAAGCTAGCATAAACACGACGTGTGCCATCTAATATCGAACCTTCCACGTAGTTATCAATGTAATTACCATAGAAAGTTTTCTTCTCGGCCACGTCAAACTGGTCGCTATCATCTTGTAGATTTGCAATGATCTCGTGCACTGCAGGTGAGATTAAATTTTGGTTAAGGCTGTTGTGTGTCTTAGAGATGCCGCTCTGTATGAGTGATCCGAATAGCGTAACTTGCGCTTTCTCTGCAAGAAGCTTGAAGAATGATCCTGTTTGGCTTAAAAACGATTCGTCATAACCAGCTGGAGATACCAGAGAGCCTGTAGGCAGAACTGTGCAGACATCTGACTCAATTCCAAATATTAACTGATCTGTAGGAAGGAGAAGGTAAGGTGAGCTGCCTGTCTGTGGTAGGTCATTGCTTATAATGCCACTTGATGGTATTAAAGATCCCTCGACTCTTTTCAGTAAGCGTGTGTCTGTTGAGACAAAACCTTTAAATCTTGTGTCTGCGTAATCATCTCCTGCTACAGGTGCGTTGCTAGTTCTGTAGACATAAAACCCGGCATTATCAACATCAGCTACGGTAGATGCTGTTACAATATTCTGCACGCTACCTGGCCAAAAATTCATAGTTTCAACAAGATAAGTTGTAGCGCTGTAACCCGAGTCTGATGAGAATGACGAAACGCCTCCAAACTGTGTTGGATAGTCTTTCGGGTAAATTGAGAATGTAACTGAACCTGTAAAAGTACTTGCAACTATAGACGTTAGTGGAATATTATAGTCATAGCTAAATTCTGGATTATGTGTTGTAAAGCTGACTGCTTCATTAACTTTACTATTATAGAATGTAAGTGACCCATTTGTGATGAGAAAACGCTGGCTTGCGATTTGAGCTCCGTCTGGATGATCACTTGGAGGCTGTGTCTGTCTATAGAGAAAAAATACAAGGTTATCAACATCTCGATAAGCACCATCTTTTATATTTGATGTGAATGGTTGTCCTGGATGTTTTCTTCTTGCGACAAATGGCAAAGTTACATCAACTCTTTCGAGCATGAACGGTTGATCAATGTAGTTTGACAGAGACAATGCCTGACTACCCGTTGCGTAATACCTTCTAGCGTTTGGCGCGTCAAAGAACATTGTAGGTGAACCAATATTTTTGTATCCTACAGCAGTCATTGCATTTTGACTGGATCCGTATGCATTGGTTATATGGGCAAGGTTTGATGTTCCCTGGAACTGTGCCATAAAATAGAGGTGACCTGTAAACTTACCCATATGTCCGACGTAAGTGGGTGCATATCCAAAGCCAATATCTTCCCAACGCTTTAAATCAAAATTAAAATAGCAAAATCCTGTGCTTGGCTTGCCGTAAAACTCACTGTTAGGATTTGTATTTACTTCTCCCGATCTCAGGCGACAGAGAAGCTTTTCTTGGGTGGGTGTAATATCAATCGGTATTGCAATCTTGTTACGTGCTGCAGACGTGAAGCCGTATGCTAGAGAAGACGTTGTTGTATATTCACTTGTTCCTGGAATACTGAAAAGGCTCTCATTGAAAGGCTCAAGCCCCTCCACGCTGCCTGGTAGCTGCACACTCTGTTCAACAGCGGCGGCGTCAATAACAACATTTGCGCTGATTGAACTAGAAGGTAGCGTTGTTGATCCAGCGGGAACCATCGCAGGAAATGTCGTATTGTTTGTTGAGAATACGATTGTCCTATTATCTAAAAACTTTAAGTTACTGTCGATACCGTTATCAAGCGGATCTGATGATCTGATCAGCTTGGGATACGCATCTTGGAACTGGTCGTTGTCTCTTATAATGCGCCTTACAGTTTTTCTAAGAAATTTAGTTGACATTGTCAGCCTTTAAGCCCGCCGAAGGCGATTGAGTCGCGGTCATTGCCTGCATACACAAAACCTCCTGCCGCATATCGATCATACAGATTTACATTCTGGTTTAAAATATTGATACCAAATCGATCCGTGTCGTCGTGCCTTAGATCTTCGAAGGGCTTTAGAAGCTGGTCATTCATGGACAAGATTGCAGGAACTGTTATTCCTAAAATCTCCTCTTGACCGTCTAGAAAATCATCTAGCCCGTCGAGCAGCTGGTATTTGCTATCTAGCAATTGTGTGCCTATATACTCGTTCTCTCCGTTGAGGCTTCCCTTGAAACCACGTGAAGAGAAGGGAACTTCAATACCACTGGGATCAAAAATGCTGATTTGACCATCATTTTTCTCATCAATCACTTGCCGTGTGGCAAGCTCACTGAGAAAGCTCTCTGCCAGATCTCCCTGGATGATCTGTGCGGGTGTCCAGCGTTCTGTGGTATCCACATACGCGGTTGTTGATGCTTTGACATCCTGCCCAAGATCGTTGATCTCTATTGATTTATCTATCAGCCCTTGCTCATCGACTCTGATCGACCGCATTCCCATGTAAGGCAGCAAGCCTTTTCTCAGGCGTAGTGGATCTCTGATCTCATTGCCCTGGAGCAGCTGGCTTACAGGAGTTATGTCTATGCCATCCTGGTTGGAATTGCCTCTAATGACGTGAAGGCTCTCGTTAAATGGTGTGTATGACATGGTAATAACTATGTGATGATGCCAGTTTCAAAGCCCACACCTGTCTCATTCTGGACAGCGACGGTGCCCAGTGTGTACTGCTGGTCGTAGAGGTAGCGCATCCTATGACGCTCAAGCATGTGCGACTCGATTGTGTAGTTGATCCCGAGAAATTGTGTCTTCTTGGGCATCAAAGAGCTGACAAGATCTGTGTAGGACGTGTCGAACCACTTGAAGAGATCGAAGAACACTTTATAGTTGAGCTTGTCAGTTAGACGATTGAAGTAGATCTTCCGAAGCTGTTCAATGTCTGGGTAGTATTCATCGTAGAGGTAAGATGGTTTTCCCAAACCGTTGTTGAAGAAATCAAGATCTGCCAGGAGGCGGATGATATCCTCGTTAAGCGCTTTAACAACTGAGTACTCGATGAGGAAACGGCGATCATCTTCTGGTTCCTCGCTTCTAATGACGTCGTAGACAGGTGCGAGGCGTGCCGTGTTGATGTCATATTCCTCAGGACGCTGCAAACTCCTCACGCGCACTTTATTGGTCGTCGTACTCTGGTCAAAGTTAGGTGCTAAATGAGAGTAGTAGAATGTCTCTGGCTTGATAACTCTTGCGTTTACCTCAAATCCAAGGCCCGACATGAACAAATTGTTCTGGCTAAAGTCAAAGATTTGAATTTGTCCACTTCCATCAGCGCCTGTCGTAAATTGATCTGTGCTTGTGTCAACACGAAGACGCTCAAATGTGCCTGTTGTCTCTGTATCAAATGAGAAATTGATCTTAGGGTCATCAACACCGAGTGACTTGAAGTTGCGAATGTGCTCACTAAACTCTGTGTCTGTTAGTGCCTTTGACCATGTTCTGAGCTGTGCAACTCGCCCGGTAAAATTAGTGACCTTGGCATCTGCTGTGTAGCTGTTCAAGAATGATGCACCTGATGCCAGGCTCTGCGATCCGATGACGACAAATGCTCCTGATGCATTGTAATTGCTGCTGACATTTTGGAGGACGTTGGTCGTGCCAAATGTGTCTTCATCATAAAAGTAAGATGATGTCTGGAATGTAACAATTGTCTCAGTGTCGATATTTTTGCCAACACGCAGGAAGTAGGATGACGATGCGTGTCCTATCTGATCGCTGCGCTGGCGGCCAAATGCGATGTTCCACTTGTCACCATCAAAGACGTTGACACCTGTTAGCTGCAGCGTGATGACATTTGTTGAAATACCCTGCAGCGGTCGACCGTAAAGTGTCAGTGAATAGTCACCTTCTTCACTTCCTGACGACGCAATGATGTTGAATAGCGTACCATGTGCGTCAGACGGTGCCGACGTTCCTGTAACATGAAGACGCATCAAGCTCTCTGACGCAAAGTGAACTTGACGATCCAGGTACTTGTAGATGCCTTCAAATGTAAATGATCCTGACGTGAACAAACCGTCTGATGGAGTTCCAGCAACTGTAGGATATCCTGGCTCGACACGCGATCCCGAGAGGAAGGAGCCTATAATGTGAGGCTTTACGGAAGAAAATCCTTGAGAGTTGAGTGTGCCTGGTGTTAGATTTAAGCTACCGGAGAAGTCGAGCATTGTGGCAATTTCTGTCTTATTCTCTCTACGTCCTGTAAGAAAGTTCTTCTTTGGGCCACCAAACTCTCTAATAGTGAAGAAATTCTCAGGTATGATGCCTGCTGCGTTGAAGAGTGATCGAACAGATGCATTCGTTCCTTTTTCACGCATGATGCTTGACATGTTTATCAACAGACGACGCCAAAGCTGCTTTCTCACGTAGTCAAGATTTTGTGCCAATTTCTCATCATTCTGGGTGATGTTTCTACCATCGTAGAACTGCTCACCAAGAGCTGTCTTAAAGAAGGAAGGCACCTCAAACCCATAATAGTTTGCAAGGAATGGCAGAAACTTGTCGCTGACAGACACGTCTTGGTCATAATCAACGTGGACAAGATTTGAGAAATGATCCACGAACATCTTTAGCTCGTCAAAGAATTTTGCGTAGACGAGAAGCATTGCCGTGATAATCTGGGGTGAACCTATCTCACCTGTTCCTGGGATTGATGTTCCCGTAAAGTCATTGCCGATTGTTCCATCTTCATCAGCAAATCCTTGACTTACCAAGCCCTCTCTAAGGTAGTGTGCAGGTATGATCTTTGTGATCAAGTTAGGATTAACTGCATCAAAGTCGCGGGCATCTTCCAGTAAAGTTTGATTGTAAGCCAGCGTTGCCGGATAATCTGCGAACAGAACAGGGCAGCGATCAGGATCTTCAGCGACCATCGGGTTTGCAATACTTGCTCCAGCACGCAGTGCATCACTGTAGTTTGTGATGTAAGAATGCAGAGAATTGCCTGAGTAGTCGAGGACAACATCGCTTGCTGCGTAAGATCCTGTCGGCTCATTGAACTTGAAATACAGTTTCAAGGGTGCAGTTGCATAAATCTCTTTCTTCCAATTGTATTCAAGATCTGCCAGCGACCTTGTATCATGGAAAAATCTTAATTCATCTATAGCACCCGACAGATGCTGCTGTGGGATGAATGTGTATGCACCCGCTGTATGTGACGATCCTGTTCCAATTAAAAGATCTGCAGAGCTAAAATTTAAGTCGTCAAATACGACAAAATCTGACTCGGGTGATGCAAGTTCAAGATCTCGATAGATGGTAAGCGATGATGATGATGCAAGTGCGCTGTACTCAAAGTAGAGGTGATTGAACTCACCCTTGTTGACAGCTGCTGACGCTGTCACATACATGCTTCCCATCGAGACAATAAAGAGAGCATCACATGTCGTCGTTGATGCTGATTGGGACAGCGCAAGTGTAATTGCTGTTGTCGCATCTTTTCTCTTCTGCAAGATGATCTGATTATCATTTGACTGTGCTGCAGGATAGCAAAATAACTCAAATGAGAAGCTATTTGTCCTTGGATCAAGAACTCCTAAGCCTGTGTCATTCTTTGATACAGTTGGAAAATTGATACCTGCTGCATCAGTGACTGCAATGTGTGATGTGCCATCAAACAGTAAGAAGTTTCTACTCTTGGTGAACTGAGAGAGAATGTACCTCTCATAACCGGTCAAGCTGTCTTCAAAATCTTGTATCTCTTGGATGCTACCGTCAAATGGGTAGTTATTGATTATCCTATCAAATGCAACGTTAACTTTTGCAACTGCTGAATTGAAGAAAGTGTGATTTTCAAGCTGTGTGTAATCGATGTTGAGTTCTTGTGTCGACTTTAATGCAGCTCCAATCTGGTCGTATCTAAAGGAACCCGTATTGCCAATATTTGAAGCTTCTTGGTTGCTGATTGTGACGTCATCGTATCGATTAGACAGGGACGCAAGCTTCAAATTTGAAGTAAAAACTGTGGGGCGATTGGTTCTAACAACGCTTGCTGCCATGATTAATCCACCCTAAATTTTGCTGCAACGTCTTTGAACACAACTTCTGAGCCCTCTCTCAAGATCTTAAAGTCAAAAGTGTATGTGCGCCCGCGCGGAAGAGATGTCATATTGAAGTCAAAGTAGTGGCTTGACGTGTCATTTGACACAGCTGTTCCTGGATCGTGGAATGGCACAATTACCTCATTCAAATCGGTGTCACGAACTTGGTAGTAGATGTCCTCAACAAATATTCCCTTGTTCTCGTAAGGCAGCTTCTTAGCTATAAACTGCCTTGTGATGTCCTCTATAAAGATCCTAAATCTGTACTGCTCATTTTGCTGGTATGACGTCCGCATATTTGTCATGCTAATTGTAAGACGTTCAAGGTCAACATGATACTGCTCTGTATCGGGACGATAGACAGTGAGTGATCCTGTTAAATAACCTACCTTGCCGTCATTGGATCCCCATATCTCTGTGAAGTCAACCGATCCTGAGCTCATTAGGTGATTGTAGACAGTTGTATTCTCGAAGCTGTTTAGGATAGCGTCAGATGTGTAGACACCTGTGATAAAGTTCTGACCATAGCTTAGCTGTGAGACATTGAATTGCTTAGTAAAAGATCCTGTCGCTAGTGTCAAGATCATGCAATTTGTGCCTGTTATGGGAGTGAGAAGTGTTCCAGACAGGATGTTTCTAGGAATTCCTCTAACGTTGTTTGACAGGAGAAGCGTGCCTGTCTCATTGAAAAAGAAGTTATTGTGGTTGTCGCGGACGAGATCATTGTAGGTGACAACAATTCCGGGTCGCTTGCCTACATTTGTGGCATTTCTAGACGTAAATCTCTTCACAAATCTCGTGAATTCATCTGTCTCTTGCGATCCTGAGAAGGATATTCTAAAACCATGATCAGGAATGAGGCCTGCAAGCGTTCCTGATACAATGTCTGTTATATCAACTCTAAGATCTTCTTCGCCCGACGCAAAGATCTGCTCTTTCCAAAGATTGACAACACCATTTCCGTCATTTAAGTTGCCACTTGAGATGATGTCGATGTCAGAAGATCCTAGCAGCCCTTGCTTATTAGCACCTGTCACATACCACTTCTCAACTTGTCCTGTTGAGACAGATGCAGTCAAAAAATTGCAGACATCAATGTCCCTATAACCGACAACGTCTCTGCCCACGCCCTCATCAAAGCTTCTTGATAGTGGGAAAACAATTAGTTTAAAGTTAGTGGGCGTTGGTTGGCCACCATAGACATCCTTTAGAACTAACTCACATTTGAATGAAGCGTCATTTGTGTTCAGCTTGGTAGCAAGGAGTGCTGTGAGAGGGGAGTAATCAAACTTTATAAGAATTCTGGAGAGCTCAATTGGATTTGTCTCTCCGACGATCCTGTTCTCATCGTACAGTTTGAACAAGTCAAGCGTGCCTGCTTGACCCAGATTTGCATCTGTGGCTCGGAAAGATGACCCAATAATTTTATTGGTAATGTATGTATCCTTACTTGCTGATAGTGCTAAATACATTTCATCTCCTAGCTAACATTACCAATAATATCAAAATCTGGATATCTAACTTCAAATATTCCACCTGGTGGTGGAACTATTACACCGTTTAAAGTGTTCTGGGTGACATTAAAGACAACGTCGCTGTATGCTGTTCCGTTGACGACGCCGTTCACACTTTCAAAAGTAAGATTGGACACTGTTGTGACACCGTCTGTATTCAGAAGTATGTTCATAATATCAGATGTTAGAATTCCTTGATCAATTTGGAAATTCTTAATGTTGAAGTAATCTTTAAGTGTCTGATTGATCTTCTGGAGTGTCGTATTCTTCACAGCAGACGAGTTAAGTGTCACTGTGTACTTCACTCTTATGTTCACAATTGCTGCATCAACAATGTCTATTGCGTCAGAGATCAATCTAAACTCGTTGAGGTACTTGCTCAAATTAATCTTGAGAGTGTCGCTTGATAGCACAAGTTGACCACTGGAGTTTCGACTAACAACGTACATTAAAGTTGATAGAGGATTAACTGGGTTTGGACGGAAACCTGCACGATAAACTCTGCCAAAATTAGACGGCATGGTATAGATGCGTGCTGCAGCATCTTGCTTAGTCACAATTCTATTCTGTGAATTTGCGTAACCAAGCGCGATAGATCTCAGATCCTCAAGCGTTAGAGCATCCTCACCACCCACAGCTGTCTCTGTGTTGTCAACTTCAAAAGTTGCTCGAATTGTGGAAGCAATGCTTGTGGGTGTCGAAGGTGGAAAGCGATGCACAAGACGAGAAATGCTGTTGATTGTTCCTGCACCCACATTATTGTTCAATCCACCGCCGTAACGATAAGACACTGTAAGTGTTGTGCTTGTAGGTGAGATACCCAAGCTCCTTGTCTGGAGTAGCGTATTAGGATCAATTGAAACTTTGTTGAACGTCTTCTTCGATCCGTACAGAGGTAGTGCCAGCTCTGATGGATCGGGTATGACATCATCATCGAGTGACTGTGCATCACCCGATCCGAAAGTCAAAGTTGTTCTACCTGTCACACGGCTGCCGCTTGATGTGAAGCGGCGCGGCGCAGGTATAACTGACAGTGCATCTTCTACGACATCTGCATCGTACTTGGTGTTTGTCATTGCCTTGTAGACGACGTCGTGTGTAAGCGATTCGACTTCATAGTATTGGTTACCATCGCTGTCAGTTACACCAATAATCTCAGACACATTCTGATTGGCAAGAGTTATTGTTCTAAAAGGAACAAAGCTGTCATCAATGGTGAAAGTTTCTGTTGCAATGCGTCCTGATGAGCAGATACCCACGCCCTTCATGACAAATCTTGTAGGATTTCCTACAGCATCCTGTGAGAATATCTTGTATTCTGTAGTAAGATTTCCATTGCTATCAACGACGCCAAAATCAACATCTTCTGTCAACTCAAACACGATCCCAGAGTTTGAAGTAACTTGAGTTCCTGCCTGAATAATTGGGAGATATTGTGTATTAGGTTGATAGTTGCCATTGACAACTTGAGCTGGAATTACTGCATAAAAATTAACATTGACGATGGCAGGTGGTGCACCACCGATCTTGACGCCCGCTCTTCTAATCAGCCTCTCGACGTTATTTACATCAGTTGCTGATGAGAGATCTAACTCATTGAACTGGTAGTCAAGGTAGTATGACAGGACATCACCCGTGTACGCAGCCATGTCAATAAACATGCCCGCAACAGAGCTCTCTGACACATCTTTAATCTGGTCAGAGTAGTAGCTCTTTGCGTAGGTTGCAAGATTATCCCTAAGAGCATCAAAATCTTTGCCAAGGTAAGATCTCTGGCGCTGTTGGCGGAGTTTTTGCTGAATTGTTGCCATTATCCCATCACCTCTAGTATGATCTTAACTTTCTGGTTATTCGCGCCGATCTTTGGGACGCTGTAATTTACTATGATTTGGAATTTTGCCTGCCCGTTTCTTGTCGACGGGAGGTTCTGCATGTCAAATGTGTCAAGTGTGACGAACGGCATGTACTTTTCAACCGTTCGCATGATTGACTGCATGACTGTCGTCTCAATGTCCGAGTTAGTCGAATAATCTGCCAAAATTAGCCTAAGATTGCCACCGTAGTCGTACAGGCCTAGACGCTCACCCCAGTTTGTCATGATCATGTTACGCAAGTTGTCCTGAACTTGTTCAGCAACAGACGTGTGCATCTGGTATGGATTACCATTGCCACCGAGCGACATCGGTGTCTTGATGCCAATTGGAAATACAGGAACAGTGGGCGTAGCTGTTCTAAGCTGCGTGACCGTCGTCCCGATATTTTTAAAGCTGCGCTCTGCCATCTCAGTTTATAAGTATTCGACTGCTAAGATCCCAGAATTATACTTGATTTTATGCTTTCCAACGCATCATTGATTTGTATTGTATAAGCATCAATTGGAACCTCCATTGCTTTTGCGGCTGTATCGGCTGCAGTTGATGACGTAGATGCCGTGGGAGGTGCTGCTGCTGCCGCAGCTGCGGCAGAAACTATTGGTATGTTTGACTGTAAAACAGCTGTTATATCTAAAATTCTTTTAATAATATCAGAAAATTGATCATATCTGAGGTAGGGCTGATCTGATGATGTCCCTGCCAGATAAACTTGCCCTTCGCTTCCTGGAACAACAACTATATCACCATTCGATCTAATGACGACAGCAGCATTGGAATTCTCTGCCTTTATCTTGACATCGTTTCTTGCAACTAATCTTACTTGATCGCTCTTGATAACAGCGCTAGCACCCTCACCACTCCCATTGATGCCTTCAATGTTGATGAAGAAATTGCTGTCTGGGTTATCATTCATCGCAAGGTATAATCTTGACTTGTCAAGTATGAAGTCAGTAGCACTGTCGGTGATTGCCGCCTGCGTCTTGTCAATTTCTTGGTTGCCGCGCGTGTTTCTGACAGGTATTGTCTCTATCTTGTGTCCTGCAACAATGTCAACAATTCCTTGGCCAGGTGAATTTGTAGACGATCCAAGCAAAACTGATGCGTTATTGGAGCCTTGGACAACAAAGTCGCCTGGCTGCCTAACCAACCTTGGAACTGCTTCTTGGATAAATTTTTCCTGGTACTCTTCCGACTGTGCGATGATTTGATCATCATTGAGAAATGCACCTGACGTCTTCTCATACACACTGTCTGTCTTGCCTTGTGGGAAGCTAGCTGCATTTTGAGTTGTTCCATTAAAGGCACTTCTAGCACCAATTTGCGGTTCGATACCTGCACCACCAGCTGTGATTGGCTGATTAACAATTCGATCGATGTGCGTGTAGTTTACATCTTCGGAAATATAGTCACCCGGCTTGCGGCACATCCAGTAGTATGTTTGATCTACTGCTGAGTAGAAAATCCAAACTTGCTCAGCAGGCTTTATAGGAAAGCAAAGATGTGCCGGGAAAAATGGGTATGCAATGTGTTGGTCAAGACGATTTGCCTCAATTATCTGACACCAGATAGAGTTGATAGGCATTGCATTGACATGTGCGCTGTTGACAATAGACGATTTAATGAGGTCAACTCTTTCCTCACTCAAAGCCTTTGGATCTGATATAAAATCTATCACCTTTGCCGTGATAAATCCAGTACCGCTTGTTGCTGTGTTTTGAGCATTTGTCTGCCTATCACCACGGTCAATACTTGGGATGACAAATGGTCCCGCTGCTCTAGTTAAAAGAGACATCAGCTCTCACCGATCTTATCATAGATAGCATCCATACTCATCTCCTTGCTCTCTTCCTGCGCGATAAGCTCAGCAAGTTTAAGGATTTGATCGTTAGCACGTGACATGCGCTCGATGTATTTGACAACTACTGGGCCCAAGATGTTGTGATTTGCTGCATTGCCCTTGATCTGCATCAGCGTGTCAGTAAACAGGATGCCAGCATTCTCACGGTCATTGACAGCATTCTCGTACACTTCCTTCCAAAGCATCTTCTTCTTATCTTCCGTTGATGTCAAACTATCAAGAATATCTGAGAATTGCTTGATCTTCTTCTCTTTATCATTAAGCGTGTCAAGTGACTTGTCTATCGATGACATTGCAAGCTCCTAGAAAATATCATATTCGCCGGTTACCATCAGATCTTTATAACGCTTTCTGATGCTTGACATTGAGATTGAGAGCTGCTTTGGTGTCAAACCTGTGATATCTCTAACGTAGACAAAGATTGCCCGTTTGTTGAGGATCTCCACGTCATCGATCTCATTAAAGATCTTCTTAATTGCTTCAATGCACTTGATCTCATTCTCACACGTCATATCTGACCGGATGTCTTCAAGTAGGACAAAGATGTTAGTAGTCGTGTCCTCTTTAATCAAATTGGCATCTTGGTTCTGATCGACTGAGTAATTCTCAAGATCAATCAGATCGATCTCGCTGATTGCATCCTTGTCATCGATGCTGCACATCCTCTTGGCAGCCTTCGCACGCTGTCGACTCTTGACAATGAGCCAGTTTTTGGCGACGACGTTGAAATAGCTGAACGCCTTTGTGCCCCGCGTAGCGTCAAATTTCTTCAGCGTCTCAAATAAGAATGTGATGCAATCGTTCTTAAGATCATCAAAGTTACCATGCGTCACATTGAAGCCCTGTATAAAAATCAGATTTTCTACAAGTTTATCGAATGCTGGGAGTATCTCTTGAACGTAGATAGCCTCTCTCTCATCATCACATGTCTCACTTTGAAATCTCACAATAGCATCATGAGTGCCCGCATGGAAGTAAAGCTTCATACCGCCCGGGGACGATGATTTAACTGTCTTCTTCTTGTGTGTCATCATTATCCCTTAGCGTTTGTGTTAAAGCACCTGCAATCTTGAGAACAGTTTGCTGTGCAACTTCAATGTCTGCAATGACCTGTCGAACCTCAACAGAGTCGAAAAAAACAGGGATCTCTAAAATCTTAGAGATCCTTCCGTAGACAACATCAAGCTCATCAAGCGAGCTTTCAATCGTGTCTTCAACATTAATGATTATCTTGCCAAACTTGTAATTATAGTAAGCAGAAATGCCTAGCAAGGTTGACAAGATTAGACACGTTATGATCAGAAACGCAACAAGCATTATCTAATCCCCAAAGCATCTGTGAGCTTTGCATAATTATCAAGTATTGCAGATCTTGAAAAGGTTTTTTGGCACTTTACAGCAAGCTCTTCGGCCCATTGACGAGGAGTGATATAGCTCTCCTTGAACTTTGATAGCCGCTTCTTGAAATCTGCCTCAAGAGGCTGTGCCCACTTTGTGCCTGCCATAAAGATGTTATTATCAACTCGAGATGCTGGAATGTCAACCAGCGTAAAGTCAACTGGGATAAACTTTCCTAGCTTCATGAAGTCAAGGTGACCTGACCAGTTCGTCGTAATGACAGGTAATCCTGAAGCAGATGCCTCGAGGAGGGGCAAGCCAAACCCTTCGCCTCTTGTCAGGCTAACTAGGCACTTAATGGTTGGGTGTCTGTACAGCCCTGCGATCTCAGACGACGTCAGGTTGCCGTGCAGAATATGGATACGTGGGTATGGGCCGCGTCTATTCTGGTTGATAAACTTTTCAATGTTATCTTGCGTGTACTTCCGATCAATTCTTGTGCCACGCCCAAAGTTTGTCTTTAAGACGATGCCGACGTCCTTGCTGTCCTTGAAGACGTCAAGCATCCACTTCAATGTGTCTAAAATGTTCTTTCGATCATCCAAACTATTCTGTGCTGTCATTTGTGAGACAATCAGAAAATTGAAGCTAGTTGAAAGTGGCAAATCAAATGAAGGTGCATTATCAATCTCAGGCATGTACCACTCACCGATCACGTGGATGGGTGTTGTCACATTACCAGATGATACAAGTGTCTTCTTGACGTGCTCAGAAGGAACTATGACAACGTTCATCTTGTTGACTGCTTCGATCCAAGCTGGGTTGCATCGATCAGTTTCAACAGCTGCTGTCACACCAATGTTATAACTTGCGATCTTGGGATCCCATTCATTTGGGAGCTGCACCTGGATAGAGATGTCAAATCCTGATGGCTGATTTGTCGAGCATGACATGATCTCTTTGATGAGGCCATTCTCAGCAGCTGGATTGATTATCCATGATGTATTGCCCCAGTTCAAAACTTGTGTCTGAACTGTCCACGTATCAATAGATTTGGCCCACTGGAAAATTTGTCGAGAATGCTCACCGTAACCTGAGACGCTGAGGAGCGGTGCTCTTACAATTACCTTCTTCATTAGATCTCCTTGGCCTCCCAGCGCTTGTAGGTGTTTCTCCAGTTCTCTATTGTATCTTTCATTGTCTGGTGCCAGTCGTCAACCGTCTTCTGGTAAGAAAATTGAGATAGTGCATAATCTCTCACCTTCTTGCGAAGCTCATTCTTCTCTTCAGGTGACTTCTTAAAGAGCTTATAGAGGCCTTCGGCAGCAGTCTCTATAGTGACGTAATCCTCGTAGATATAGGGCACCATCTGTGATCCTACGAGTGTCTGGAGTTCAACAGGCAGAGCGACCCCGTTCTCTGAACCGTCTCTGTGATCCACAACTTGACGAGTTAGGCCTCCTGTCTTGACAGCAACAATCGGTGTTCCTGCTTGCATTGCTTCGAGAGTTCCCAAACCGAAGCCCTCGGCGTAGGATATGTTGATGCAGCAATCTGAGATATTGTATAGGACGTTCATCTTGTCAAATTCAATGCGATCCTTTGAGAAGAACACGTTGTCCATGATGCCAAACTCTTCGGCAACGGCAAAGAGATTTGGCCCCTCTTGATCGAGCGGATCTGTGTGCATGATCAACGTTGCTTTCTTGTGACCGTCTTCTCTCTGCATCTTATCGAGCATCTGCTTCCATGCTGCAAGAACGTCTGATGGGCGCTTTCGCCTTGCATTTCTGTTGACCCAGATGCCAACGAAATGATCCATTCTATTGGAGCCGAGCAAGTTGCGCTTATAGTTGGCGCGCTCTACATCATTCAATGGAAAGAAAACATCATCAGGAATTGCATGGGGAATAAAGTTCGTCCGGTCAGGAAAACGATCCTTAATCATCTCATACGTCATGTACGAGTGACAGTTGATCAAATCTGTGGATTGGTACAGCGTCTCATTGAACTTTGGATATGGATGATTATCCCAAACGTGCCACCACAGGATGGGACACATCTGATGCACCTCATCCTCCATCTCAAAGAGCCAGATGAAAAAACGTGGATCTGTGAAGATCAGAATAGCATCTGGCTTCTCAGTTGCGAGTGTAACACGAATAAGATCTCTATTACCAAAACCATCAATTGGCTTGATAATGAGATCTTCATTCACGACGATAGTTCGGTAGTCGTTGTGCTTCATGGCGGCACCGAACTGTCTGAACGTCCACTCACCCTTCTTAACGAGGCCGTTGAGCAAGTGTCGTGTCTGTGTGCCTACGCCAGATGTTGAGAGCGCATGATCCGATAGGACGATGATTTTTTTCTTCTGCATGTGGTTATTTCAATAATAACCACCTATTTATAAGAGGTAAACGCTGCAAACTCACTTGAGCCACTGCAATGCTCAGTATTTTTGTAGTCACAGTAAGTGCAAGACATCCTATTCTTGATCGGCTTGTTTGCCTTGACGCCTGCGATCATAGAATTGACCATCTTAGTTGCTTTCTCGAACGCTTTCGGCCCCACAGACACCTCGACAAGCTCGCACGCCTTGCCGGGCTTTGCCCCACGCTTCAGCAGGACGAAACCGCATTTGATCTCTTTTGCATCCAGATCAAACTTCCTTGAGCAGAAGTACTTGTAGAGTGCAATTTGTGCCTGATAGATAAAATCTTGCTTCTTGTCAGTTGACCAGCCTCGTGCAGATGTCGTCTTCCAGTCAGCGATCCAGAGGATCTCTTTACCGCGCGAGTTCTTTGCTCGAAACATCGCGTCAACGAAACCCTTGAACTTGACATCAGATCCTGGGATCTCTTCGTAAAGTTCATGCTCTGACGCCATGAACTGCCAATCAGGAAATGTGTCATCGAGAAACTGCGGGATCTCAGCTAGGATCTGTTCAGCTTCTTTAATCCAGTTTTCTGGCTTCTCAAAACCCTTCTGCTGCCATGTGGTCGTGATGGCATTACGCATGCGGTCAAGGTTGAAAGTTCTATGCTCTAGATAATCCTCAAGTTCAGCGTGGACAATTGTTCCAAAGTCAATGTTTGGGCTTGGTTTGAACATGTCGATCTTGTCAATATAGACAAGCTTGTGTCGCCATGGGCACTCTTTCCATGTCTTGACTTCAGAGTAGGATACGTGTGGTTTGCCAGTTGGGAACGTAGTCACGTTCTAATAATACTATATGTTCTCAACTTTTTCATTGAGATAGTCACGTAGAGAAATTCTAGGTTGCCACTTAAGCTCTTCACGGGCTCTCATGTTATTTGCAAGCGTCTCTCGTGTCTCGCCCACACGCTCTGGTACATAAACCCGGTTTCCACCAATCATGTCGGCAAGGTCATTGATCGAGTAGTTTCGCCCAGTACCAATATTCACAGGACCTGTCACACCAATCTTATCTGCTGCCTGTAAGTTCGCAGCAACTACATCAACAATGTGAGTAAAGTCACGCCTCTGCCTTCCATCACCCACAATAGTCATTGGTTGACCTGCCGCTCTCTGTCGAAGAAATAAGCCCATTACGGGCGCATATTCTCCCTTTAAAGGCTCGCGTGGGCCATAGACATTGAAGTATCTAAGCGAGATTGTCGAGAGACCGTACAGTTTTGTGTATAGATCGCAGACTTCTTCACCTTGCCACTTAGAAAGTGAGTAAGGAGTTGCGCACCCTTTCGGAGCGTATTCAAGAAATGGAGGTTTTGAGGCATGACCGTAGTATGATGAAGATGCTGAGTATACGACGCGCTTCACACCACAAATTCTGCTTGCCTCAAGGACTTCTTGCGTTCCCAGCACGTTGACAGAGAAGCACTCAGATGGATTGTTCACAGTTGGTTGAATTCGAGAACGTGCCGCAAGGTGAAAGACAACATCGACATCGACATAATACTTTCTTAGATTTTCATCTCTGATGTCATCAATGATATTAAGCGCTTTCTGGTTCCAGTAGAATGTCTCATTCTGTGGGGCTGATTGGTCATCGATGCAGACAACTTCATCACCACGGGAAATTAATGCGTCAACAATGTGGGAGCCGATAAATCCAGCCCCTCCAGTTACTAACGCTTTCATTACTGTTTCCTCTTGCTAACAGCACGTCCCACTTGCTGCTCCCAGTCACGATCATCTGGGGCACGAACTTCAAGATTTTTATCCCAAGCAGCCTGCATTACCTTTGGATCAATTCCATGCTGGCGTGCAACGCTCATGAGAGCATTAATATCCTTTGGGAAGCAGTGTCCGCCGAAGCCTCGAACATATCGACCATCGTGAGTAGGAACAGGTCCGGGTACTGACCAATGTGTATCGCCGAGGCGACGATCAACTTTGGCATACTCAACAACTTTGTCATAGTCAATGTTGCACCCATCTTTATCAAGAGCTTCGCAGATCTGTGCAACTTCATTTGCAAATGAGACCTTCACAGCGAGCATACAATTTGTTACATACTTTACCATCTCCGCTGTAGTAGAAGATGTCTTAATAACAGGAACTCTTGGGAATGCTGTCTGGAAGATCTGTTTTACCTCATTAATCCACGGGCGAGGACCACCAAGGATAATTCGATTTTGATTACGCATGTCTTCCAATGCGTTTGCTTCTGTCAAAAATTCAGGATTGAAAATGACATGAAGCCCTTGCGGGCCAAATCTTTCATTCCATGCTTCTGTAGATCCTGGAGGAACTGTAGATTTAACAACAGCAATTCTTTCTCCTGGAATTGAAGCTAATTCTTCGAGGACACTCTCAACAATGCTGAGGTCTGCTGCACCGTCTTCGAACATGGGTGTAGGAAGGCAGACAAAGTATACATTCGAGAAGCCTGGCGTTCCGCCACCTTCATTATCTAGTACCAGCTCTTTAATGGAGCTTGGATAACCGGCTGCAAAGTCTCCATGACTAGGCAATGCTCCCTTTGCGTATCTTCCAGATTTGTCGTAGGCATAGACGTCAAATCCACGCTCAGCAAAGACCGTAGTAAGACTTCCTCCTACAAATCCTTGACCAATAACAGCTATACTCATCTAATTTTCTCAGTTTCTTTTGCTAAGTCTGTTTCATACATTAACTTTGCAAGACTCTTAAAAGTGGTCTTTGGTTCCCAACCCAACTTTTCCTTTGCCTTTGCGTAGTCTCCCTCGAGCCATGGTACTTCATGAGGTCTCTTCAGTCTGTCATCAATGACCAGATGCTTTTCGACATCAAGACCTGCAATGTCAAAGACCTCATTTAGGAACTCCCTGACAGTGTGCGTCTCACCGGTGGCAACAACGTAGTCATCTGGCTTGTCCTGCTGGAGCATAAGCCACATTGCCTCGACGTAGTCCTTTGCGTATCCCCAGTCACGAAGAGCATCGAGATTGCCGAGGGCAATCTTTTCCTGCAGACCGAGTTTGATCCGGGCTGCCGCAAGAGTGATCTTGCGTGTAACGAATGTCTCACCACGGCGAGGGCTCTCGTGGTTGAAGAGGATGCCGGAAGATGCGTGGATACCGTAACCCTCTCTGTAGTTTCGAGTGAGACCATGGGCAAAGACCTTGGCGCAGGCATAAGGAGATGCTGGCATGAGACGTGTCTCTTCACTCTGTGGGTGTTCTGGGTTGTCACCGTACATCTCAGATGAGGATGCCTGGTAGAAACGACACTGGGGTTGCATGGTCCGGATGCACTCAAGAAGACGAAGTGGCCCCATTGCAACTGCATCTACAGTCTCTTCTGGAACTTCAAATGAGACCCGAACATGTGATTGTGCAGCTAGGTTGTAGACTTCATCAAACTTATATGTTACAAATAAGCGATAGAAAGCTCCTGCATCATTCATAGAACCATATACAAGTTGAAAGTTTGGATGTTCAAGAAGATGGTCGATTCTGTCAGTTGACAAGAGCGACGTCCTTCGTTTCATTCCAGTTACATTGTAGCCCTTTTCAAGAAGTAGCTCTGCAAGATAAGATCCATCTTGACCAGTTACACCTGTAATTAAAGCAGATTTCATGCTTATATTCTAACACCCCTGATATTTGGGTATCTCTCTTGAAATGATTTAATTGTTTCTTTTAGGCCAACACGAAGCGGCGTATATTCTCCGTTCCAGCCAAGAGATCTAAGCTTATTGTTTGATGATGGCTTCTCATATTGCCCATCTGGCTTTGACGTGTCAAATTTGACATGCCCCTCAAATCCAATTTCTTCTCCGATCATCAGAGAAAGCTGTTCAATAGAGACCCAATCAGGATTGCCAATGTTGACAGGTTCATCACCATCATAGTTTTCTTCAAGCCATAGGATGATCTTAGCTGCGTCCCGAGCAAAAGTGAACTCTCGTATTGGGCGCCCAGTCCCCCAGACAATGACCTCATGCCTGCCTTCAAGCATCGCCTCGTGGAACTTGCGAATGAGTGCAGGAATGACATGCCCCCCGTTGAGATCGTAATTATCGTTCAATCCATAGAGGTTATTGGGAATGACTGAAATAAAGTTACAACCGAACTGTTGTCGGTAAGCTCTGCTCTGGACCTCCAGCATCCTCTTTGCGTAAGCATACCCGAAGTTTGACGGGTGTGGTGGACCCATGTGAAGCTGGTCCTCAGTGAGCGGATACTTCACGTAGGGCGCGTCTGGATAGATGCAGGTCGAGAGCACGGAGACAAGCTTCAAGTTCCTCTCACGACACGCATCCAGAACGTTCATGTTCATCTTCACGTTGTCGTCAAAGAAATCAGCAACGTGGTCGATGTTTGATTTCACGCCACCGACACGAGCTGCGCAATGAATAACTGCATCTACTTGTCCATCTTCCAAAGTGAGGATGGCGTGATTCGATTCAGTGAGGTCGCAGATATTGGAATTAATTCCAATAGCAGTAGGTATTGCACTTAAAATTTCACTTCCAAGTAAACCTGTGCATCCTGTTACAACTTTTTCTTTCATAATTAGGATTTTAACTTACAGATGCAACTAATACATCATTTAAGAAATTTTCATTCATCCCGTCTTCTTTTCTAAACTGATAATTAACGTCAATCTCAGACAGGGCTGCTAATATCTCTTTTTCAGAAAATCCACAATTATCATAAGTGAAAGTTCTCATGTCATCAATTAAAATAGTAGGAGTTTGAGAATTAGTAGACTTTTTCCATCTTTTGATTGCGTCTAATTCTTTCAAAATAGGATTTGGATCATCTTCACCAGCTGTACCACACATGCTATAGTGTGCGTCAAGCCAAAAAACTATTTTCTCATTAGGCAAGTCATTAAGTACATCAAAAAGAACATCATGTGCTCTTGCATTTATAATCTGTACATTCTTATTATTAAGAAATCTTTTTACAGCATCTTCATAAAAACTTTTACTAAGCTCAATGCTAATAATTCTCTCAAAGCCTGCGTCCAGAGCTTGTGCAATACCATCACCAAAGTATGTTCCTGTTTCTACCCAGATATCACCTGGAAATTTTTTGAAAAAATCTTTTGATGCTGTCACATCAAACTCCTATGAAACGCTTGTGAGGCGGGAGCGTTCCACCATGCATTTTTATCGGCAGATCTTCTACATTACGAATGCTTGGGTGCGTGCCTAGTACTTCTCTGTATTCTTCTCTTACAAATATCAAATTTGTATACGCTGTTTCACCATAGAAGTAATATCCTTTTTGTCTTGCTAGGTTATCATATGCTCTGAATGATGCTGCATAAGCGTGCGAACCGTCAAATCTATGATTTACATCATACTCAAGTGCGACAGAAACGTCTTTATGAAAGTTGCAATTATATTCTATGATTACAACAGCAGGACTATAATTGATACTTTCCCATATCCAATAGTCATTTCCATCTATGTCAATAGAGAGCAAATCTAGATTTTTAGGGACTTCATACTTCTCAAATAGTGAATTTATATTTTCCTTAGTTATAAACTCATTTTTTACATTATTCTTTGGCTCAGAAATACCTTCCATTTGTAAGCCATTCCAGCCATTTTCTAGAAACATTCGTATATTTGAAAGCCAGAAACCATCAGATGCTCCAAATTCAACTGCAAATTTACTTCTAGTTCCAATCTTTTCAAAAATATTCCATAACATTGGGCTCTCGCCAGACTGTGAATAATCGGTCATAATAGTTCTCCTTTTTCTAAAGTTTTCCAATTTTTAGGTATAAGACCTACAGATTTACCTGGTTCTCCTGCAAACCACAGTGATGTGCCAGGTGCTATGATATTTCTTGATATTCCATTCATATCAGCTATCCATGCAGCCCACCAAGCAAATGTGCTATTCGGGATTATCATATTTGAGAATTTTGACATCATCTGTATCTTATCTTTAAATTTAGTTCCAGATAAATTACTTTCAACTACTCTTACATTCCTAAAATCATTAAAGTTATTAATGCACCAGTCAATATCATCAGAAAATACGAAAATCTTGTCATGTGCAAATGGTAATTTACTGATTGCAGACTTGAAATAATTCATCTCGAGCACGCCATGATAAGCATTTGTGCTTGGTCTCGTAACATAGTCGCTTCTTCTCACATTTATCATTAATGAATTAGCACATCTTGCGTATTCATCAATCTCAATGCAACCATCATTTTCATAATCATCAAAAACAAAGATGTCTTTTAAGCTTTCATCAACAAGATCATGTCTTTGAAAAAAACCATTAATGTAAACATCTTGATTGATTTGATCAAGAAGATTTTCATTTAAAAGAATTGAAAATTTTTCTTCATCTATGATAAATTTTCCTTGATTTTGTTCTGGCTCATTACAGATCTCACATTTGATATTTTTAAAAATTGATAAATCAAAATCTCTATGCACAACATTCGTTGTTCTATCTTCAAGAAAATTTGTGTCAAATATTATTGTCGATCCACGTCTTTTAGCTACCCTATAAGCAGCAGCGTACTGGAACATTTGGTTCCCTAGACCGCCCATGAGTTTGACAATCACTTTACTCATTCTTAGCTCAAGATTTCTTCAAATATATTATCAATATTGCTTGTAATGTTTAAATTCAAAACTCGCGTTATCAATAAATGATTTATATTGAATAAAAACTTACCTTGCTACACTAGTATTAACCGACCAATAATACAACCTTTCTGGAAGATTATAAAATTTCATGCCGTGCTTGATTGCACGCTGCCAAAGATCCCAATCTTCCCACATTCTTATTCCTAATTCTGGCCAAACATCACCCGGCTTATTTTTTTCATTATACCCACCTAGTTCATTGAAAGAATCTCTCCTAAAGACTACAGTGCCATGACACATTATATTTTCTACATTAATTACATCAGAAATTTGATTATGTGTCATGTATTGACCAGGCATAAATCCTGAATCTTCAATTCTATCTGGTTCGTGATAGCAATAAGCCAATGTACCTACAAAATCGTAGCCTGGATTTCTATCAAAAAAATCTATTTGCTTTGATAGCTTTTCTGGATGGTATTGATCATCAACATCAAGTTGTGCTATAAGACTGTGTGTCGCATTTTTAATACCAAAATTTCTTGCGATTGCTCCTGAGGCTTTACCCTCCAGAGACAGAAATCTTATGTCGAGATTAAATCTTTGTGCACTATCAATGATAGTGTCATAATCTGTGTAACATCCATTCAAAACACATAAGACTTCAAATTTTTTAAAAACTTGATTCTCTAATGAATCCAATGCCCTAAGAAAAAGATCATGATGTTTGCGTGTCGGTATGTAAGCTGGTATAATAACTGATATCATCTAATCAGCCCGCAAGGTTCTCTGCCTGTCTTTTTAATAAATTCATCATGAAGAACTTGAATGTGCCAAATGTTTAACTTTTCAAAAAATTCAACGCCGTATTTTTCAAAAAATGAAAAAATGCGTGTTAGTCTCCAATCAACATAATCTGTTTTTAGATCTGGTTTTATTATGCTTGTTGTCCATACGTCAGGAATCGGTCTAAGTTGAACATCAACATTCTCAAATGTGATAGAATATGTTTCATTAATTCTATCGGCTCCTGCGGGGTCATTTATTAATTCAGAACATCTGTAGTCAGCTTGCTTAATATTAAACGAACTCCAATCAGCAAACTGGTAGTGAAGTATGGCGCCATAATTTGGATTAAGCATAAATTGACCACCTAGTGCAGGTGTTCTTTTAACATGTAAAAATTCATAGTCATATGAAACACGACCATCGTCTGCAAAAATAAAATCCTTAAAGTTATTACTCCACACAGATCTGTCATCTCTAAAATAATTTTGGTCTTTCCAGAGTGCTAGCCACTGCATTTTTACACTTAATCCAGGATTAAGTTCTTTAAGAACAACATCTTTACAAACTTTTTCGAATTGTGACGTCACTGCTTCATCAGCATCTAAACAAAGGAAATGTGTTCCTTTATTTTCTCTACCAAGAGATAGCAAAGTTTTTCTTATATGATGTTCAGGCCAGCCAACTTCTTTTAGTTGGTTGTTGTCATAAACATCACAACCAAAACTTTTTGCTATTTCTTTTGAGTTATCTGTTGACCCATCATCAATACAAATTACTTGATCTACAAGATTGGTTATGCTTGATAAACATGTCGGTAGAAATCTGGCTTCATTCTTAAAAGGTATGAGTGCGATAAATTTCATGTATTAATTTCCTCATAAGCTAACGTCATTTTCATCAAAAGCATCTCCCACAAATTCATTTCCAATTCTAGGTGTGGGCCACGGCTTTTTTTCAAAATATTCATCATGAACCATGGCATTATCTCTTACAATTGGATAGACAATGTCTCTAAGAAATTGCTGGTCAATCTGCCAATAATTGCCCTTGTTGTAAGCATCAATTAGATGAGTCATATTTTTTAATATACCACCTCGAGCGCCCCACATTCCTCCAAGTATTAAAGTATTGTGCTGTGAGTTGTCGCGCATAATATGAAACTGCTTATCAGACATTAACCACTCATCAACAGCTGCTTTTTCTCTAAGTGAAAGTCTAGAATCAGCGTCTCTTGAAATCATAACATCTACTTCAGGGTCTGAAGCGGCTAAAAATCTCCAGAACATTCCTGTCCAATCGCATACTGCTGGCATTACTACAACTTCGGCATCATTTTCTTTAAGTGACGTGATAATTGATTCATCGACGTCGGTGCCTACGTAGAATCTTGCTGTCCACCCAGGATAATACTCTTTTGCCAGAATTGAATTTTTGATCGCACCAATCGTGTATCTTGGTTTATTGCCCCACAGACTAAAAGCAATTATCTTTTTCATGAATAAGTCCTTTTTGTTCAATAATTTTATTATAAAAATTCTTGATTGCTCTTACAACAAAATTTTGTTCATAATTTTCAATTGCAAACTTTTTAGCATTGTCTGCTAGCACATTTAAGTTGTCTCTGTTACTTAGATAATGCATGCATCTATAGTAATCAATTGCTGAATTGACACAAAAACCACCGTTACCAATCGTCTCAAGTTGAGAATTTTGTCCCGCATAATGTGTAATGACAGGTATTGAGTGAATCATTGCTTGTGCTATAGCAGTCCCAAATGTCTCACCATCAGATCTATAGTGTGCAAATATGTCGATTGTTTTATGAAATCTCTCGATGTATTCATCATCATTAGTGCAATCTAGAATTAGAACATTATTAGACATGCCATTTTCAACAATATAATCTTTTGTCTTTTGGCAAGCTCCAATAATAACATACTTTGACTTTACCTGGCTAGTTTTAATGAATTCTCTGTAGGCCTCAAGAGCAATTGGTGTAAAATTATCAGGCCTTCCTATTCTGCCAAATACTAGATCATCTTTGCCAATGCCTAGTTGCTGTCTCAAATCTTCTTTTGCATGTAGTTTTGGTGCCGGTATTGGATTTGGTATGACCTTTTTAGTTTTGCTCTCTTCAATCTTTAAGAATTTTGAAATTACTATAGATCCATCAACATAATCACTATTGTCGATGTAACCGAAGATATTTGTTTCAATTTGAATTGGACACATTCTAGATGTGAATGGCCATTCATAATAACCGCTTCTAGCAAAATGAAAGACGTCTATCTTGTTTTCTCTAACAATTTCTGCAATATTAGATTCAGTGGGTGCATACCCTGACTCGGGACCTCTCTTTGTAGATGTCCTATGAAATTCAATAAATTTGCAATTGTGTAAGACTTTCTTAGCTGTTTCAAGACGATTGTGATCGTCTACATCTGAATAGAGGATGTAAACATCGTAAACATCATCGTGTTGCAAGATTTCGGCGATCCTTTCGTGTGATCTCCATGTGCCTGCAAAGTCTATTGCATGAGAATAAAAAGCAATTTTTATTTTTGATTTCAAAGTGATTCTATCCTTTCAATCAGAGATTTTATCCTTGTTGAGCACATGTGTTCTTGAGTGACTCTAAGTTTGGCTCTGCGCCCTATTTCTCGAGCTTCTTCAGGATGATCAAGAAAATACGTGATTTTTTCTACTGCTTCTTCTTTTGTGTCGTACCAAATTACTTCATCGTCTTCTTTGAGGACATCAAAATATCTAGAAGACTCTGCGGGTCTGTCAGCTACTACACATCTTCCCAGGCAAGCACCTTCAATAACTCTTCTTGTGATTTCTTTGTTCTTGCTTTCTTGAAATATGACATTTCCCGAGGCAAGAAAATTTGCATGATCACTTCCCCAGACTCTTTTATTGATAAATTTTTCTTTGAGTGAATCTTGAACATGTCGTGTTGTATCTCCACGGTCGCCACAAGTAGTCACACAAATGTTAGAAGAATCATTAAAATCTGTCAGATAAGTTTCATCAATTACAAATTGCGGCCACCACATTGATCTTTTTTTAAAGACTTCACTATACAAAGAATGACACCGATAGTCAGGTGTCAAGATCAGATCAGAGTTGTGTGCCTTTCTTGAATGAGAATAAAATGATTGAGGCTCATCACCGCACTCATACACAAGATGCACATTTGGAAAATTTGTCTTATTCCAGTATGTGCCTGGCCAGGGTCCGTAATCTAAAGCAAGTATAAATTTTGCATCGAATCCACTATTCAAAAGATTAAATGCATCTTTTTCGGCATCACCTCTATAGTCTCCATTCTGGCTAGAAAGCATAGAGATGCTTTTTACTTCATAACCTAGACTTACAAGCTGTCTGCAAACTGCTGTTGATGTATTGCTTAGATCAGTTAGATCTCGTTCTTTATAAGGAAATAGAACTATTGCTTTTTTCATAATCATCTTCTAATAAAGAACATGTTTCCGCCTGATGTCATGTTGTTCACATAACCTTTAGATGCCATAAATGTTTCTAACACATCTTTACCCATAGAAAATTCTATACAAAAGAGTTCAACATTGAATTCATTCCAGGGCCATGCTTTTAATATCTGCATGTCAGAACCTTCTGCATCAATGTCAACAAATTGGATATTGTGTGGAACTTCATAGTCTTTCATTAAGGAAAGCGGCGTTTTAACATCAACTTCATAGCTCTGCGTAAACTTTCCAGTAAACCAACTTGATTTTTCTATGCCCTCTTTTTGAGCAATTGATATAGTTGATCCTTGAGAATCATTACCTGTTTCATAGACGTAAAACAAAGTTTTCCCATTAAAATCAGAGATTGCACCATTGTATAGCTTGATATTACTATCTTTTTCATAAAGTGCGTTTAGAGGTTTAAAAAAATGACGACAAGGCTCTACTAAAAGTCCTGACCAGCCTGATTCTGTTAATTTTCTTGTATTAGAATTTTCAATGCCATCAGCTGCGCCAATGTCTATAAAAAAACCGGTTCTACCATTAAAATAATTGCTTATTAATTCGTCTTCACCGTACTGGGAATAATCCATTTATTAATTTCTCCTTGTGTCTTCAATCTTATTGAAGAATAAGCTATAAAAAGCCTAGTTTATATCAAAATTTTTAAATCTTCTTTCTTGATATACGTCTTTGTCAGGATCACCTGGTAAGCTATTTTTCTGCCATGTAGCATCATGCCCAAAGCTCTTGTGCTCAACAAACTCAGGAAGAATTTCATTAAACTTAATGAAAGCATTTTTATCTTGCATAACTACATCGGGGTGAAGATGTCTAATAATGACATTGTCTATGAAGACCTGCTTTTTTAGCATATTAGCGACTTCTGTGAACTCTGTATCGCACCAAAAGCTCTTGTAGGCAGGATGATAGATGTAGCCAAATCTATCGTAGTAATTCTTCCCGAGAATGCAGAGCGTGTTTAGATCTCTTCTCCATCCATCAAAGAACCACAACACGCCGTCTCGATCGGGGTAGTTTTTCTCCATTTCAGCGCGAATGATATCGTCAAATCCGTTTATCTCTGGTATCATGTCATCACTTACAAGCACTAGAATATCAAAGTCTTTTCCTGACAAATCAGCATTTATTGCTTCAATTTTGTTTTTTGAGTTACCGACAATAAGTGATAGATTTTGATATCTCGACAAGAGTGATGTTACCTCATGGTTGTTCATGGTCTCATCATCGCTGTCAATTGATATTACAAATTCAAAGTTGCTCCCTGTCATAAGCTCATAGTAGCGATCTAAAGCTCTAAAGAACTTAAGTGGTCTACCCCTTGTTGGGTACTTAAAAAGAATCTTCATCTTAGTTCCGTATTTGTGCTAGTATTTCTTCTATAGCAGTAAGGTTGCTCTGCTAGGATCGATGTTCTGCTCAAGAGGGCAGTTACTCTAAAATTAAAATCACTATCTTCACTAACAAGTGTTCTAATTCCTGCACTAGGCGGATTAAATCTTATGCCCATCTCCCAAATCTGTCTATAAAATAGCGCACTAACACCTGCTGTCTCAAATTGACCTGTAAAGTAATGATTTATTCCTGGCGTGCTTCTACCTGTCATAACTGCTCTTGAGACAATCTCTGGATCCACTACTTGGAGTTCGGTCGGTGACGTGTAATCTCTTTTAATCTTCGCAACATCATCTTCTGACCAGCAGTGATGAAATCCGCAAAGGTTGTGAAGTGTTTGTGTCTTCATGAGGCACGTAACTTGCCTCTCGATCCTGTCAGGAAGCGAGATGTCATCTGCATCATGCGATGTACAAAGAACTGCGTCAGTCGTCCTTATGGCCTCATTGAGACCGTGCCACTTACCAATATTTTTAGGCAATGCAATGACACGGATCCTAGCATCTCTTTGCTGTAGATCTTTTGTTATCCTGCCGATATGCTGGTCTGCATCTGATCCGTCGTCAACTATGCAGATATCCAAATTTGTGTATGTCTGGTCGATAATACTCTGAACTGATTCATTAAGGTATTTACCGTGGTTGTAGCAGCATATCGTGACTAGTACTTTAGGAGTTGACATAATCTTCCATCACAGCCGGATGTGTTACTTCATTTATCATAACACTCGGTGTAGGATTGTTCCAATCAATCTTACGGTGGAAGATCCAACCACCCATCTCTTGCTCAAGGCGGGCAGCAAGCTGGTCAATCTCATCATCACTTACGTCAGCCCAAGGCTTATTGAAGAACATGTTGTTCTCTGCTGTATCATCCTGGCTGATGTTGTACATGCTCTGCCAGTGACGTGACCAGTAGTTCTTGTAAGTTCTAATCTTACGAGGAAGATTGAACCATGAATAGTGGTAGACGCCAGGTAAGTTCTGGATCACTGCTGTCAGCCATTGGACATACTGCTGCCTTGCTGCAGGATCTCTCGCAGCAGCTTGACGCAATTGTTCTGTCTGCTGCGTATGGAAGTTGACATTTGGAACTAGATCACCTGTGCTTCGTGTGATGTAATCACATCCATCTGATCCTGGTGCAGAGTAGAGATCACCATTCTCATCTTGACGACGCAGGCTTGCTGGGATGCCGTGCGTGATCTCTGGGTGGTTTCTACTCAGGCGCCACTTCCAGGGATTAATGTCGATCCGGATCTTACCCTTGTTACCCCAGAATTCTGTCACAGGCAAGCAGATGAGATTTACACTCTTGGGTGACGATGTGAGCAAATTACGGATCTTCTGGTAATCATTCTGATGGATTATCTCGTCGACGTCCTGCTGCCAGCAGAAGTCACCCGTGCAGAGCTCACGAGCAGCTGCCTTCTGCATACCATCAAAGACAGAGTGTCGTGGATGGTTCCAGTCACGCTCGATCTGCTTGATCTTGAGCTTTGGGTTCTCATTTGACATCGCAGTTAGGACATCCCAGGTACCATCTGTCGATCCACCGTCGACGACGACAACCTCATCACAGACATCCAGAAGAGACGTGATCGACTCGACGAATGGATAGTTTTGATCGACACAATTGTAGGTTGTGCTGTAACCAGACAGCGTCGGTTGATGCTGGATCACATTATTTATGGCCGCCCAAAACACATCAGGCCTACCCTTCAAATAATCACAGACATCATCTGGGTTGGCATTCCACCATTTTTCTGCTGCATGCTGCACGTTGTCGTTGGTAACGACTTCACATCCAAGAAGCTTTGCCTCGATCACCATTCTCGGACATGTGTCACCTCCACGTGGAAGATAAACAAATCCCTCAGATCTTGACATGACGTCAAGCAGTTCCTCGTACGGAACATCCCAGTAGCTTTGAAACTTCTTTCCGTTGTCCTCACACCACTTCACAGCGTCTTCATAGCCCTTGATCCATGACTGTGACCCGAGGACGATCCAGCCGCTTCTATCAACTGTCTTGCTCTTAAGTTGATTAATCTTCTCAAAGAAACGACTATCAAATACAGAGCTTAGGACATGTGAATTCCTGTGCCCCAACAGATTTGGGAACCGCTCTGTATAGCGCGCGCGCTGCTGCTCAGACATCCAGAAGATCGCATCCGCAGCCTGGTAGAAGCCTGCAACCATTTGACCCAGCTGTCGCTTGTGACAGTCACACTCCTGACCTGTCTCGTGCTTGTGCTTCTCAATTGAGCGGTGGAGGCAGAACTTGTAGTCGTACTCGAGAACAGCATAACGAAGATTGGCTGCGATGACTGGGATCAGTGACCAGTTGATGGATGAGAAATTGCCAAAGATCCAGAAAGCGTCAACATTCTGCTGCAAGAACTCAACGGTCAAGTTCTTTGCGTGAACTTTCTTGACAAGTGTGGGTGATGCTTCAATTAGTGCATCTGAAGTTAGTTCGGCACCGCCGGCATATTGTTCTGCAAAGAGGTCAGCAACAAAGATAATCTGTTTTTCCATGAACAGATTGTATTTCTGACCCCATTGTAGTTAACGAGTTGTGCCCACTCTGCCTATCTTGCCGTCGGAGAGGATCTTCTTGATGTCTTTTGCCAGATCCAGTACACCCTGCTTAAAGGGATCGATGAACACATAAGCCGCAGCGACGATCGCGATGACAATCACGCTGATGAGCAGCATGTACTCGACGGTGGACTGGCCTTCTTCTTCTAAGATTAGTGACTTGATCATAAATTCTCCATTAATATGACGTGACTTGACCAGCCTCGAAAACCATTCTGCTGATAAACATTCCTCTGATTGCGTTTGTTGTAGGATTAATACCGGCTCTTGGGTATAAAGATGTCCCTGCTGCTGGCAAGTTTGTGGAGCTTGAGACCGGCGTGCTGCCGTTAACACTCAACGTCACTGTGCTGGCTGTGAAAATTATCTCAATAAAATACTCTGTGTTAGAGGCAACTGCAACGCCTGTGTCCACTGTATTTGCTGTTGTACCATCTTTTGTCAGTAAAAGCCAGTTTGCAGTACCAGCATTATAGACAGCTAAGATTTGTGACTCTGCTGGAGAGAAAGAGAATGAGTTACCAGCAGAGCTAGTGCTTGTTCCTGTTCCAAGCCCAAACGTAATTGTCTGGCTTGTTATGTCTAAGCCTGTCGTAAGTCTGACTCTCATCCTTCCCGTATGACCAATACGTGCCCACGTGTTAGTGGTCCGCCACGCTGCTGCAGTGTTCGCTGTCGCCGGAGAGGTAAATCCCATAGTGGCATCTGAGTTTCCTAACACAGATGATGTATTGGACACCGATGTTGCGATGTCGAAAGGAAACATACCAAAGAAGCCTGATGCTACGCTATCCTCAACCTGCGCAATTAGCATCCTCCTGTTCAGGAAGGCGAACATTGGGTCGCCTCTGAATAGGTCAGATGTGACGGAATCACCACCCTTTGTTATGTCGAGATAGTAACCCCTTGCACTTCCTCCCTGCTCAAACATTCTCAGTCTATTCTGCCAAACATCAATTGTTACGCCACCCGTGAGTGTTGTGCTAGTGACGGACTTCGAGAGGAATATCTCTCCTCCCTCGTCGCCTGATGAGTTGATTGACCGTAGGCTACCACTTGTTGTAATGCTACCAGTTACAAACAGAGTATTAGCAATCTCAGCATCACCTGTCTCAGTTACGCTGAACTGGTCAGCACTATTGTAGTTTTGTACAGCAAACTTGTGACCAGGCGCACTGTTATCAGTGTCCAGTCTCGCAATGATGTTACCACTGGAGATCAGCGACATCATGTTCACACCACCGCTTCCCGGAGATCCGACGATGTTCCCTGTTGTTAGAAAAACGTCATTGTTTAGCGTCGTCCGCCCAAGAGATCCCGACGATCCGATGTTGACGAGGACTGTCGACGTGGATGCTGTACCTGTTCCGATATTGACGTTCTTGATCACGGCTGCGAGAGTGTTCGTACCAGTGGCGATACCAACTGTTGATGCGCCAGTTGAAGTGCCAATACTGATTGTTGGTGTCGTTCCTCCCACATTCAGCTGTGTGCCTAGATTTGTCGCGAGATTGAATGTTGCGGCTGTAGTTGTCAGGTCTCCGCCGAGTACTGCAATGTCTCCTGTGAGACGCAGGTTTGATCCTGTGATATCACCATTGATAAGAAGGTTTGAGCCAGTGATGTTTCCACCGATCTGTAGATCGCTCGATCCGCTGATGATGCCGCCTGTTGAGATGCTACCAACAATGTTTCCAGATCCGCCCTTAACCTGGAAAGTTCCGGATGAGACCAGCGATCCTGCTGCGGTTCCTGTAACAAATAGATTGGCAGCTAGAACTGTGCCTGTTCCTTCGATAAATCTAAAATCGTTTGTTCCGTTGAACGATCCACCGTCATTGTATTGGACGTAAGTGTCAGATCCACCAGGTGTAGTAGCACTCCCACCGCCGCCTGTAGATGCGATTGCTCTGGAAAGGCCAGCCTGGATAAGTTTGGCCTGTGTAGCATTATTGAGATCTGTCGCACCTTCCTTGACGATAAGATAACCGAGAAGTATTGCTGCGTCACGTGTATTATCACCCTCGGTGAAAGCCTCAGACCCAATAGCTGCCTCTGCTTCATCAATTGTTGTGTAGATGGCATTGCCATAGTAGGCAAAGATTGCTCTATTGACAGAGTTTGGGAACCAGTATAGACGCTGGATTGTGTACTTGTTTCCTGAGCCTATGGGTGTGAGTGTTCCGGCATTATTGTAGTTCGTTACGTCGACTGCCGTGTAACCGGCATTCGCAACGCCTGTGTCAATGACAGGAACACCTGAGCTATTGACATACTCCCTGTATATCTTCGATGTCGTTAGAGCAGTGTCAGTTGTAGACTTGATGTAGTTGGGAGAGTTTGGATTTGTGGTGTAGTTCCTGCCCTCGACGTATGAGTCTCCTGCCGTCTTCGCAAGACCGAGAAATTGTGTATTTGTGGGAGGGTTGGTAGCGGTTGCATTGACTGAGACAACGTGACCGCCGAGCTTAAGAGGCCCGAATGCACGGATGAAGTCACCTCTAAAACCTGTCTGGCCGTAGGCGACAGTGGGTGAAGTGATGGTGCCGTTAGTGACTGAACCATTCTGGTGGAGGACACGACCTATGACAATTTTGTCCTCGAAGTCTCCGTCTATGTACGCCGTATTCTGCTTGACAAGCGCGCCTGTAGAATCGATGGCAATATAGGTGATCTCTGCTGTCGAGATATTGGGAAGTGAAGAGCTCACATAGGCGGGCCAGTCGACTTGAACTATTGTGGGATAGGGTTCGTCGACTGTAGAGGCGTTGTAGTCGATGATCAGACCGGAGCCCGATGTAATGCTGAATGTAGTTGTCCCATTCTCAGTCGAGAGGACACCGCCGTGGAGGAGACCAGTAGACAGATTTCCTTCGAGCCATCTGAGTCGTGTCGTATTGGTGTATCCCGTTCCCGGCTGGTACTGTGTGAAGTAGAGGTCGTTGGTGGATCCGGAGGTGTAGATGTAACTTGCGGTGGTATTGGTAGGGATCGCGAGAGTGCCAACTGGCTTCATTTGGATGTATGAGTCAGTGCCAAAAGCGCCGGAGACGAATGTATCACCGCCAAAGATTGAGTTAGGTGTGTCTGAGCCGAGAGGCGTCTTATTTCCTGAGACAAAGAGCTTAACACCCGACGCCAAAGCTGGAAATCTCGATAGGGGCTCGTCTGCTATGATCAATGAACCTGAGATTGCTGTTGTGGAAGTACCGTTGCTCCCAGATATAGTTCCTATTAGCGCCATTCTAGCCTCTTGTAATACATATCGGCCTCGGTCCGAAGACCGAGGCCGAATTATGACGATTAGGTCAGATCACTTCTCATCAAGTTCAGGGACAGGCTCGAGGACGAACTTGTAACGCTTGCCTGTCTTGTTGAAGCGGATTGAAAGGAAATCCTCTTCCTCAATCAGGGTGTAGTCGCCACGCTCATTCTTGAGGTGCAAGTCGCCTGTGTAGATGTTTGCCCAGCGGTTGTTTGCACCGCCGAGATTATAGGTTACATCAACGCTAGGAATAAGGCTTCTGTTAGCAGTGATTGTTCCGCCGGCGCTAGATCCTAAGTTGATGTTTGTAGTAGAGTTAGCACCGCCAGACGTTCCAATGTTGATCGTCTTAGTATTGCCTACACCTGGATCACTTACAGCGATGTTTGCTGTTGAGTTTCCTGTTGCACCACCAACATTAAGTGTAGTTGCTGCTCCTGCAAAATTAACCGTTGTCGCCGTATCATTAAAGATATTTTGAATTGCCTGGTTACCAACAAGAGTTCCACCTCTAATAGTTGTTGTAGTTCCAGCACTAGCACCCAATCGAATGGATGTTGATGAACTGAAAGCACGTACAACTTCAGTTGTTGTGTCTAAAATGCTGGCAGTTAGTATCAAAGCGGGCGCCTTGATCTCGACAGTATTACCACCGCTGCCTGATACCTGGAGATAATCTGTTCCTGCAACTTCAAATGTAATGTTTCCATTTGATCCTGGTGGGCCGGCTGCTGCATTCAAGAAGAGATCACCACCTGCGACTGCAGAGAGGACGAAACCATCAGACGAAGATATGAAGGATCTTCCAGCACCGCCAATTGTTCCACCCACTTCAAACTTACTGGCGCGGATGGGAAGATATGTCAAGCTAGTGTTTGTTGTTTCAGACCCAGCTTTGACGTCCTGACGTCCGGATGACCAGACTGCTTCTGTGCCGTTTGTGTCCTTCACAAAAACAAGTGCTTGATTTGTTACCCCTGATCCTGAGGCGATTGCGATACCACCATACCCTACTGTACCTGGCGCACTTGATGAAGCCATATAGATAAGTGGATCCTCAATAATCAGATTTGTTGTGTTGACTGTCGTTGTCGTGCCGTTGACTGTGAGGTCGCCAGGTATCGTGACACTGTCACCACTAAGTGCGATTGCTGTTGCACCTGTGCTGGACTTGATGTTATTACCAGTTACTGTAAGCTCTCCAGCAACGGCAACATTGCCAGATGTTGATGTAAGAGTTAAAGCTGTAGCACCATCAGCAGCCTGTATTATGTTGCTGCCCACTTTGATGTTACCGTTTGTTGTAACAGTGCTACCACCTGACTTACCAATTACAACAGACGTGGCATTTGTTGTAAAGAGATTGACTGTCGCGGCTGAGTTAGTATCCAGATTTACTGTTCCACCTGCTCCACCTGCTAAGTCACTGACTGTAAGATCAGAATTTTGAATGATCTTTCCAGTTGTTAGATCAAATCTTGCAATAGCATTATCAGTAGAGCTAGTAGGTCCTGTGACATCCCCACCTCCTGATGCAATCTCTGAAAGTGTCTTTGTCCCACTTGAGTCAGCAAATGTAAGCCCGCCCGATCCACTAAAGATCTGTGCAATGCCACCCTGGAATGTGATGTCATTGGATGTGATCGTGATTGATCCTGTTCCAATTGTCAGCGATCCACTGACAACGGCATCGCCCCCGAAGACAGAGACTGTTCTTTCAGATGTTACACCTTTGCCGCCTCTCGATCCAGACACAAAGAAGACAACGTCGCCACCAACGCTGTTAAGTGTTGGAAACAATGCATCTGGACGATTTGCTATTACTACGGAACCGCTAACACCGATATTCGAACTGTTCTGTATTGAACCTGAGATATTTCCAACTAAAGCCACTGGTAACTCCTATACCCAATGGCTAAATATCATGGAATTTTTAATCTAGAGGCTGGAGCATCATCTTAAAGCGCTTACCTGTCTTATTGTTGACAACACAGAGATAATCTTCTTCTTCTACAATTGTCCAATCACCTCGATCATTTCGGAGGTGTAAGTCACCTGTGTAGACGTTTGCCCAACGCTTGCTAGAAGAGCCTAAATTGTAGGTTGTATCTGCATCAGGTGTAATTGATCCTTGAATTCCAAAAGATCCTGTAAGTTGAAGTAAGTTTGAACCGTTAAATGTTAAATTAGATGAACCGCCAAATGATCCTGCATTATTGAATTGAACAGAATTGACGGGAGATGCAGGTGTTGCTGAGACTGTAACACCCAGCAAAGATCCTGACATGTATACATCGCCGCCAAAAGTAACACGATCATTTCCTCCGATAGCACCTGAGATAAAGAGCCACGTATCCGATCCTGTTCCAGATAGCTTTAAGCTGTTTGTATCGACTGTAGTACCATCATTTCCTGCTGCAGTCTCATTAAAAATGAGAAGTTGCGGCTTCTTTGTGCTACCTGACGCAATTAGGCGTTCGGCTCTAACGCCAGAAGCTTTAAAATCTGGTGGTTTTGATGCCATTACGTTGAGCTCACTATGAGGTAGTTATAGTCCACAGAACTTTGCTCTGTGGATGCAATTGCGTAGAGAGGATTTGATACTACATAAGCAGACATGTTTACATTTTCATTTGGTGTCAGTGTTACTGATATATTAGCATCTGTCCCTTCTACTGTAACGAGTATTGGGCCAACACCCGATGAGTCAAGTGTTGCAGTTCCAAACTGCATTTCTACTGTCGTTGCTCTGGGCATTATGTTGTTACCACCACAATTGATGCAGAGTCGCTATTTGGTATGCTTGCACCTATTACAACTTGTGTTGTTGAAACAGAACTAACAAAAACATTGAATGAGTCATTAAGTGATGTTGCAATAACAGTTGGAACAGTTGAATATGAATTTGTGAATGTATAAGTCACAGTATTACTTCCTGCAAAGTTGACAACAGCGCTTTCTAGAACGAACTCTTCATTAGTGAAATAGACATTACGAGGTTGAGCTCTAACATACGGGTACACTTTCGTGTACCTATTAAGATTTCTGGATGTTAGTTTAACTCTTCCCATATTGCATTCCCTGCAAGGATAACTATCTCTTACAAGACTTGCGATGCCAACGTAGCTAGCTCTGAGCGTTCGCCCTTCATCAAGGTAATGTGCGCAGCAATATCAAATTTCTTGAACTTCTCAACAATAACAGTTAAGCCGTTTGACAAACTATCAAGGTAGGGTGTGTCGATCTGGTCGGTGTCACCCAGCAAGACAACCTTTGAACCTTCACCTATGCGCGTGATGATCGTCTTTAGCTCATGAATGGTGGAATTCTGAGCTTCATCAACAATTAAGAATGTGTTGTTGAATGTTCTGCCACGAATGAAGGCAAGAGGGGATACCTCGATTTGCCCCTTCTGGCGCATCATCTCAAAGTATGTCGAATCCTTAAAGGCAACTCTGAAGTTATCAAGAATAGGTGACAACCATGGGCTCATCTTGTCGTCAATGTCACCAGGCAAAAAGCCGATCTCCTTTCCAACAGTCTGCAGGGATCGAGTGATGACTATCCGGTCGTATCTCTTATCCTGGAGACCTGACATGCCTGCCATCAGCGTGAGGAATGTCTTGCCTGATCCGGCGAGGCCAGTCATCGACACGAGCTTAATGTCATCACGTGTCAGAGCGTCAATTGCAAACTTTTGCTCCTTGTTGCGTGGTGTGATACCGATCGTTTTTGTCAGATTATTGACAAGAGGCACAACATTGCCACTGCGGTGGACACCAATCAGTGATTGATTTCCATATTTGACTGTGACGTACTGGTTACTATTCAGATCAAAGTCAAGGTGATCTGTTGATATGCTTCCATCGTCATAAAATTGATTAATAACAGAGGGAGAAACGGCTTCAACTTCAGCTTGTCCTGAGTAGATCTCGCTCTTGTCATGGACGATGCGATCCTTGTAGTAATCTTCTGAGTAGATACCTAGTGAGTCGCATTTAACTCTAAAGTTGATATCCTTCGTGACCATCACAACTGGCTGATCAGATGCAGACTTCAGCGAAAGTGCTGCAGCAATAATGCGATTATCACCTGTGTTGCCATCTAAGCTGTCTGGGATGGGGTGAATATCAATATCTACGCGTATTGTCTGGTCATGGTCAATTTTCACTCCATCGTGAAGTGAGCCTACCTTCCTTAAGTCATCAAGGTAGCGATTGACGTAACGTGCATACTCGCCAAGAAGACCTGGCTTATCCTTAAAACGATCAAGTTCATCAAGGACGATAAGAGGAATGACAACGTCATTTCCTGGGAATGAGTGAATTGAGCACTTGTCATACAGAAGAACTGATGTATCAACTATGAATGTCTTTCTGCCTGTGCTTGACTTTGTCATTATTCCTCGCTATAGTAAAAGAACAGCGTTTTTGATACTATTATATGGAGAGGTTCAAATAAACACATGAAATGCTTCGAATTGCACGAAAGTTGCAAGAAAGATTGTGCAAATAAGACGTGCAAGCTCTGGATAAACTCAAGTGAGTATCAAAATTGCACTCTAGTAGCTTCAAAGCGTGGGCCGCTATCACTACAGCAGATAGGTGATATTTTAGGCGTTACTCGAATGAGAATTTGTCAAATTGAAAAGAAAGTTATAGAGAAGCTTGCTGAGCACATTCTTTAAATTCAAGCTTTCAAATAGCAAGAAACCCGCCAAATTGGCGGGTTTCAATGTTTAGAGTGAAATCACTCAGTCTCTGTAGTGTCGCCAGAAGATGCAAGTGATGTACGGATGAGATCAGCTGCACTATTCTTGACAAGGCGGAGGCCCTTACGAGCTCTAACACCTGCAGACTTGTTGCCGTTGAGGCTCTTGCGAATATCAACCTCGAGGCTCTCAACTAGGACCTTAAGCTGGTCCCACTGGTCACTTAGATTTGCCATTTTTTCTCCTTTATTGAATAATTGAGTCAGTTTTCTTCTCTTCAAAGACGTCGCCGCGGTATCCTTTAATTACCTCAGCAAAGTCACTGATTAAATCTCTATCTTCTAATTCTAGAGATAACAAATGAATTATTTGTAGTCTTTCAAAGTCGTTAACGCCAAAATTATTGATCTCTGCAACGATCTCCCTGCACTTTGCGAGAGAGCGTGCTTTCTTATCAACTTCAGTTTGACCTATCTTCACGTCTATGGCTCCAAAAAATCATTTCTAGTCACAGTTTTGATCTTAACCTTGCCTTTTTCATCAACAGACAACATCTTGACCTGTGTTAGTCCGCCCACTGCTTCTTTTGCAATTGGGACTTCAAAACCACCCAAGCTATTCTCTAGAAGAAAAGCAACATTTTCCCATGTTGCCATGTCGCTGTTGGCTTTTTCTAGAAAAGATGCAATCTGGTCAGGTAACGATTCACGAACCTCGTCAATTCTTGTCACAGCATTTGAAAATTCAAGCCCTGCAACAATTTCAGATTTACAGATGTCTGTAATCTTGTGAATAATTGAGCAATTGTTACATTGAACAAATTTTGGTTCAACTACATCATCCTCAACAACAGAGAAAACCACAAACTTATGGTAGATTGGGTTTTCCATCTTCCTATATTGAGGAAGGATGCAGTGACACTCAATTAAGTGCTTAATTCCTTCAGTGGCCACGGCCCTCTCTCAGTGCGCGCTTAGTTCCCTCGATCTGGCCGTGTGCCTTTGACACGGCTTGCTCGATTGAAGAAGCAGCAATGCTTATTACCTTGCGAAGCTCACCATCATCGACCCTGACTAAGCCCTTCTGCTTTGCTTCGGCAACATTTGTAGTCACAACATCCCTAATAAAAGATGAAAGTGTTACAACAAGATTGTTGATCTCTCTATCGGCATCGGTAGCCATCTCTATCTCCTAGTTAAAACATTAACACCAGGTGGAAAAAGTAAATCATTCTTCTAAAAGAATTAACCCAGTGTTTGACAGCACTGAAGTGAATGATCGATAAGCGTCAATTGCAATCTTAATGCTGTGCACGGGGCGATAAAGATCATCTTTAACTAAGAAGGGTAGCGCATCTGAACTCATCAGAATACCGCTTGCAACACCGTCACGAACTTCTCTCAGCGTTTTATCAATCTGCTCAATAATGTTTCTCTGTTTCATAATCAAGTCATTTCCAACTTTAATTAGAATTTTCCTACCAGACATCGCTTTGTGACGCTTTCTAATTAGATCTGTCACATCATCATCATTGATCTGGTTCATTTTCTCAATTAAACTTTCTCTATGCTTCTTAATTCTATCGCTTCTATCATTCTCAATGAGAAGTGCACCGCGACTGATGCTTACCTTCCTAACCTTTGATGCTTTCTTATAGATATGCGCAGTTATAATGTCACCCATCTCTGGTGACACAACTTCACACTCTGTTACAACCTTTAAATCCTCGAAGATGTGTGCTGTTTTCTCACTGTACGGTGCGGTGCATAGGATGACGTCAGTCGTCTGCCTTAAGAAATTTGTGCTGCACACATTCTTAACTTCTTCAGTTGCTTCTCTACAAATGATGATGTAGGGTTCTTTATCAGTATTTGATTTTTGAAGGATGTGCTCAACATGGATTGACTTTTCTATGACACCATCAACCAGAATGATGTTGACCTGGTTCTTTGACCAAGGCTTGACTGTGTAGTAGAGCGGTTCAATCTTAATATCACTAAATGTGCAGCCCAATTCTGTCGTAATTGATGTTTTAACATCATAAGCTCTCACAACTTCAACAATGTCATCACGTGATGACAAACTTAGTGCTTCTTTTAGAACTTCTACTGTATCTTTTGTGCTTCTTTTGTCAATTAAGCTAAAAATCTCTGATCTGGTGGGCCTTATCTTGGCCATCTTTGCAATTCGCTGTGATGTTTTATCCCAATCTATTTTGGACAGAATAGCATTGCCTTCATGATTAAAATGCATTTCGCATAGTTTCAAGAAAATCTCTGCCGATCCCGCAGATTTACCCTCTGCTTCATAGAGATTTCTCTTCATCATTGGTTTGACAATTCTCTCAAAGATCTCACTCTTACTTTTGTTCAAAAAGAACTTTTGAATGAGATCGTCAAATTGTTGATCACCAATAGCAAGAGGGCCCGCGTGGTGGGTATCAAAGATATCCACCAGCGAGCTTCTTGTTTCTCTCTCGAGAGTGTTGGGTTGTCTAATTTGCATTTCTGTCTGATTATACAGAGAAATGCAAACTTTTATCTTAGCTGTCTCTCCAGAGATTATTTGCAGCAAACATGATCGTCTCCTCAGCTGACTCGGGCGTGTAGCCGTAATCCTTGACCATGGTTTCAACCATGTCTGAGTACTTCTTCTGCTGTTCATTGTCACGGCTCTTGGACTTGGTCACAATGCGTGCCATGTCCTTCACTGATGCAATGAGGTAGCTCTCAATTGCTTCCTTGAGGGGCTCGTAGGACTTGTAGTCGACCTTCTGACCGCGACGCATCTTAGTGAACATGTAAGCAGTGACGTCAGAACGGAAGCCATCGCGGGCTGAACCGACAATACCGATCTGCTCCTCAATTGCCTTCATGAACTTCTCATCGGGCTCGCGTTCCTCATTTGTGACGCGGTCCTTCATCTTCTGCTTAGTGGTGTAAGCCTCAGCATTGTCCATGTAGTTGTCGAAGAGCGACTGTGCTTGCTCCTCGTAGGCGGTGACGAAGGCCTTGGCAATCTCGCTCTCGAGCATCTTAAGGTATTCCTCACGAATTGACTTCTGGAGGAGCTCGAGGTATGTCTTGCGTTTCTCCTCATCAACAACCTGCTCCTTCACCTGCTTGATAAGAGCATCAATAACGCGCATAGGAGTGATGAAGCTCTTATCAGAGTCAGTCAGTGCAGAGTCGATAGCCTTGGTGATGAAGCGGGTTGAGATACCGTCCATGCCTTCGTGGCGAACTTCTTCACGGAGATCCTTGATATCGACCTTGCGAACCTTGCCCTTCTCAATAACTTCCTCACCATTGTAGATCTTCATCTTGGTCATGATGTCAACCTTCTGTGAAGGCTTGAGACGGCTCATGACTGAGAACATCGCTGCGACCTTGATCGTGTGCGGTGCGAGATGTGCCTTGAAGTCAGAACGACGAAGCATCTTCTCGTAGATCTTGATCTCCTGGTTGAGTTCAAGGACGTATGGCACTTCAATCTTCACGATACGGTCAAGAACTGCCTCGTTGGTGTGCTCAGACTTGAAGCGGTTCCACTCTGCCTCGTTACAGTGAGAGAGGATCACACCGTCGAAGTAGAGCATACCATTCTTGCCAGGAGTTGGAACATTCTTCTCCTGGGTGGCGGTGAGGATCGTGTGCAGGAACTCAATCTCGTTCTTGAAGATCTCAACGAACTCTACAACACCGCGGTTGCCGACGTTGAATGCGCCATCGAGGTTAAGGACGCGAGGATCCGACTCGCTGAACTTGTCGAGCTTTGAGATGTCCTCAGAGCCGATAAGTGCAGAGACGTCCTGGGAGTTGGCATCCATTGGAGGCACAACAGAAATTCCGCGTCGTCCGCGCTGAGAGAAGCCGCTGCGCACAACTGGGAACTTCTCATACTCTCCGCCGAACTCATTGAGAAGACGGTGGCGGCAGACAGGGCAGAGGTCACCCTCGATCTGGACACCGAGGAGCTTCTCAAACTGGTCACGCAGTGAACGTGGCAGGAGGTGAAGTGGTTCCTCACGTACTGGGCAGCCGTCAAGATGGAAGATAGGCTCTGCTGCCTTCTCAAGTGACTTCTTGACAGCATCTGCAAGAGCACTCTTACCAGAACCAACAGGACCCATGAGAAGGAGGACCTGCCGGCTCTCCTCACCCTTTAGAGCTGCTGACTTCAAGAAGCGCATGATCTTGGCGATGACACGCTCGTGTCCGTAGAAATCTTCCTTGAAGTAGTTGTACGTCTTCAGCTTGTCGCCATCGAACAGCTTGCGGCATCGAGGATCTGCATCTGACATTGGCTCAACACCATATGACTCAACAGCATCTGCAATTCTCTTGTGTGCCAGCTTAACGTGGCTTGGATTTTTCTGGATCTCACTCAAGTAGTCGAGAAATGTACCATTCCAGGACTCCTTCTGTGCACCAGACCTTTGTTTTTGAATAATCTTAAGAAAGTCCATCTTCTCTCCTATTATGAAATCTCGAAATGTTCGCCTTCTAACAAAGTAAACAGCTTGATGGGACCCTTCCACATCTTACTGATGTGCTTAACACAGTTTTCTGCATAATTTAACTCTAGATCTCTGCCATCATGCTCGTGCTTAAGAATTAGTGTATCTTTGACAACATCATCAACATATATGATAGGAATTCCATTCCCACCTATTGATTTTAAGAGTGCGCTGCGGATCTCAGGCCAACCCTCATCATCAACGACGTCGTCAACCGACCAATCGGGATTTTTTCTCCCTTTTGGACTGTATGTGAACATATTGAGCTCACGTGCATGATCTTCCTTGAGGTGTTCCATGATGAATGACTCATCATTGTGGATCTCTCTGGCAAAGAAACACTCCTCAATTCCTTTTGCTTCTTCGATCTTCTTAAAGATCTCAAAACCAAGATGATATGGATTGATTCGACCGCCCCAGGGACGCAGAACTTGATTATGTGACTTCATGAAGGGAATGTGTAAGCTATCTGGCAGTTCAAGCTCATGGCAGATCCTATAGTGCCAAAATGATGCCCATCCCTCATTCATGATCTTGGTTCTGATCTGTGGCATGAAGTACAACGACTCTTCGTGAACAATATTGATTATATCACGCTCCCAGTTGTCAAGCTTCTTACTATTTTCAGTAATGAAGAGCATGACATCATGCTCAGGCTCGAGCGGAAGTTTGTCAATATTGAAATCTTTGTACTTGCCATCCTTATCGTTCTTGATGCGTCCAATGTAGTCAAGCCGAAGCTCTTTCTCTGACTTGCGCATGCGACCACGACGATCTATTTGATATTGAATGGCATGACATGAGTCAATTAAGTCCTCAACTTTATCAATACCAATAGTTGGGTCCTCAATATAACTCTGTATGCGCTGTCTGGCACTCCTGAAACGACGTGATACATTTATCGCATCAGTGTCTCTGAAGGTCCTGTTATTCTTGAAGAAGTCTGAGTGACCGACGCAGTGGGCCATGATGAGAACCTGCAAGTAGAGTGGGTTCTCCTTCATTAAATAAGCGATGGATGGATCTGAATTGATGATGAGCTCGTAAGGCAGGCCTTCGAGGCCCATGTTGTACATGTTGTGGGTGCGTTCAAATGACTTTCCATACGACCAGTGAGGAAAGTGAGACGGCATACCGTGGTAGGCCATTGCACCAATCATCTCGTGGTAGTCAATTGTTTCATAAGCAATTTCATACCAGTCAAGACCATGATTTTTAGCAATCTGAACGATCTTTTCATCCCACGACTGCAATTCTTCAAAAGTCCAATCAGACATCAGGAAGCCCTCCAAAGAGACGTTTAAAATTGGGCCAAATGTCCTGTGAGCTGCCTAGCAGACCTAGACGAAGTCGACCTCCCTCTATCTTGCTTAGCATATTCCACAGCTTAGATGTCTTATCTGACTGCCAACTAGGCCTCTCACTCTCGATTGCGATCTCTGTGTAGCAGACCATCTGACAGATGTTAGAAAGTTCTCTAAATGCAGCAAATGCCGCATCATTGTCCTCATCCCAGTTGTCACCATCTGTGCAGTGGAACGCATAAATGTTCCAAGAAGATGGGTGGTACCTCTTGCTGATGATGTCAAGTGCAAGTTTTGGAGCTGATGAGACGTGTGTCCCACCAGATGCTGCACGCTTAAAGAACCGCTCTTCATCAACTTCTTCAGCTTCAGTCGTGTGTGCAAGGAATACGATCTCAATGTGCTCGTACTTGTGCTTCAAGAACTGATAGAGAAGGAAGTAGAAAGATCTTGCAATGTACTTGATGTTTGTCGTCATTGAACCGCTGACATCCATCATGAAGAAGATGACAGCATCGGTCGCTTCCTTGGGACGATCCTTAATGTAGTAGTACCTTAAGTCATTGTCGTGATAAGGAAACTCTTCTTCACCTGTCTCAGGGTTAATCTCGACAGTTCCTTGACGTCTAGAAGCTGAGAGGCGTTTAATACGTTCTACTGCTGTTTTCTTTTTATCGAGGCGTGGTCGAATACCTTGAGGCCGTGTGCCGTGTTTCTTGGGCTTAACGTCAAGCAGCTTCTTGAATTTCTTTTTATCTAGGTCAGGAAGTTGGAGGGAGTCGAAGAGATACTCGGCAAGTTCTTCAAGAGAGATCTCAACCTCGTACATCTCCTCACCCTTATCTTTCCCAGCCTTGTTGCCCTGACCTTGCTGTTGTTGGCCTTTCTTGACAACTTGACCCTTCTGGACGTCCTGCCCAGGTGCAGAGCCTACCTGCTTGTGTCCCTCATTGTCACCAAAGATGAACTGCCACTCCTTGATGCCACGAACTGGGATCTTGATCTTCTTCTTTCCGTCGTGCCCGATTATCGACTCATCAGCAACAACGTCAGTTATTCCATCACGGATGGCTTTCTCGATCTTCTTCTTGTGCCTTGCTCGATCTGATGCAGATCTATCAGCCGTCGTCTTGTGCTCTCTGAAGATTGACATGACCTGCTCCTATCTATAAGTATCAGTGGTCACTACAACTTTGTTCACATAGCTCAATAAAATACCTACTTGTAAAGACTAGATCGATATC